>CAJICO010000541.1_pt1 | contig 14593 bp, 16 predicted proteins | sample 9199701 | NCBI WGS metagenome assembly CAJICO01 (sample SAMEA7708339, study PRJEB35096) | sediment metagenome | biome: marine neritic benthic zone biome [ENVO:01000025]; feature: sediment [ENVO:00002007]; material: shallow marine sediment [ENVO:03000034] sea grass bed [ENVO_01000059] ... | reverse complement strand
GGCATACTTCAGCAGCAGCCCCTGCTTGTCGCCGTAGCCGGGGCCGCCGCCGCCGATGAAAATTGTATCCGACACCTGCTTTGTCCCCTCGCCGAAATTAATTCCGGTTAAGAATAGCTTGTTAACTATTCTGTGCCAGCCTCAATGGCGTACCGGATCCGACTTGGGTCCGGAACACTTCCTCCCTGTTGACTGGCCGCGCCTCAAGGCGCGGCATTTTTTCGCTTCCCACCGGTAAGTTTCCGCAGGGTAGGGAAAAATTGTGATCGAAATCCTGTTGACCTGTCTGGGAACTCCGCTTAGCCTCCCGTCAAAATCAAGTCGGCCAGTCCGACAGGGAGTGAAAAAGAAGAGGGTCTCTCACGGGGCCCTTTTCTATTTGGGCGGGGCTTTGCCTGTTGGGCATTGTAACCCTGACAAGCACCAAATCTCGTGCTAAACGCGCGGAAACCATTGATTTATCGAGGATATGATGAGCGGCAATGTCAAACTTCTGGTCCTGCTTCTGGCCTTTTCTCTGACGTCCCTGCCGGCCCTGGCTCAAGACACTAGTACTGGTGACGAAACTGCCGAGACAGGTGCGGCCGAGACCGAAGGGACCACAGAGGAGGCAGAATCGCCCCCCGAATTGCCCCTGGGCACGCCGGTCGATGGAGACGGGATCGGTCAGACCTATGTCAAAGAGTCCTTTTCCGACTGGGATTTACGCTGCATTCGCACGGAAAGCGGCAAGGATCCCTGTCAGCTTTACCAGCTTCTCCGGGATGGCAGCGATAACCCGGTGGCTGAGATGACGATCTTTACTGTTGCCGGCAGTGGCGAAGCTGTTGCGGGGGCGAATATCATCACACCGCTTGAGACGCTGCTGACCGCCAATCTGCGGATGGCTGTGGATCGCGGCCCGGCCAAGGCCTATCCCTTTGCCTTCTGCCGTCAGGTCGGCTGCTTCGTGCGGCTGGGGCTGACGGCCGATGAGATTTCGCAGTTTCAGAAGGGTGTGGCGGCTAATGTGGTGATCGTCCCGGCAGCGGCGCCGGATCAGACGGTGGCGCTCAGTGCTTCGCTCTCGGGTTTCACGGCGGGCTGGAAGGCGCTGGTTGACGCCAACAAGGCGGTTGCCGAAGAATGATCATTCGCCGGGCGGCGCGAGGCGCGGCCCGGTTTTTCCGCCGCTGACCATCCAACTTTTTTCGGGCTGCATCCGTGCCCGTAGCCGGTCCAACTGCCAGGCTTCCTGGCCACCGGTGCCATGGGCGGGTGTTAGCGACCAGCGGGTTTCGATCCCGGGCGCACCGCCTGGGCCGGGGGTCAGGATCAGGCCGAGGGGCGCATGAGCCCCCTCGGCAGCCCCGGTCTCCGCCGCCAGATGCAGCCGCCGCACCGCCGTCAGTCCGGGCGGGCCGGGCAGATCGGTTACCACCAGGGGAACCAGGCCGGTTCGCAGCACTTCCTCCATCGTCCAGAGCAGATCTTCGGGCCGCTGGGGTTCCACAAAGAGAAAACGTGAGGGATCGGCAAGCTTAAGCATAGCCTCGGGGTTGAGCCGGGCGGGTGTCCAGGCGGGACGGATCCAGAAGACCTGGCCGCGAAGCGCGCCGGCCACCAGTAGCGCCAGCCGCCGCCGCGCGGCGCCGCAAAACTCATGCACCCGCCCCGGATCGAGCGTGAGATCCCCCAGAAACCGCACCCCCGGCGCGGCGCGGCGCCGATGGTGTTTCCGGTCGAGCAGATGGGCAACGTCTGGCATGGGGGAGAGGATATGATGTTCTTGTTACGTTCTCAAGTCGTCCGCCAAAGATTTTGCGCCGCTTTCGGCGTTGCGGTAGCGGAAACCTGCAAAGTTTCCGGTCCGATTTCTTTGAAAGAAATCGGTGCTCCCGGCTGGACACTCGGCGAAAAACAGGGTGGTTACGTCTCTCAACGGAGGATTGGATGAACCGCACCAAGCTAGGCAGAACCGACATCGAGGTAAGCAGCTACTGCCTCGGCACCATGACCTGGGGCACCCAGACGCCCCAGACGGAGGCACATGCCCAGATCGATCGCGCCCTGGACGCCGGGATCGACTTCATGGACACCGCCGAGATGTACCCCGTGAACCCCGTGAGGGACGAGACGATCGGTCTGACCGAAGAGATCATCGGCAACTGGCTGGCCGAATCCGGGCGGCGTCAGGACGTGGTGATCGCCACCAAGCACACCGGGACGAGGACGAGCCTGCGTGGCGGGCGCGGCATCGGCGCCGATACCGTGCGCGAGGCACTTGAGGGTTCGCTCAGACGGCTCAAAACCGACTATGTCGACCTCTACCAGTTTCACTGGCCCAACCGACCCCACTATCATTTCCGGCGCAACTGGGATTTCGACCCCAGCACGCAGCCGCCCGGCGCCGAAGTCTTCGACGAGATGGCCGCCACCATGGAGGTGCTGCACCAGCTGGTGAAAGAAGGAAAACTGCGTGCCTTCGGCCTTTCGAACGAAACGGCCTGGGGCACGATGCGCTGGATCGAGGCGGCTGCGCGGGCAGGCGGCCCGCGGGTCGCGGCCATTCAGAACGAATATTCGCTCCTCTGCCGTTACTACGATCTCGACCTTGGCGAGATTGGGCATCAGGAGGATGTAACCCTCCTGGCCTTCTCGCCCCTGGCAACTGGGCTTCTGACCGGCAAGTATCAGAACAGGCAGGTGCCCGAAGGCTCGCGGATGTCGATCAACACCGACCTGAGCGGGCGGCGGAGCGAAGTTGTCTTTCATGCCGTCGACGCCTATCTGGCCGTTGCCGCCACGCATGGCATCGATCCGGTACATTTGGCCCTTGCCTGGACCGAAGGGCGCCCCTTTCCGACTATTCCTATCTTTGGGGCCACGACCATTGCCCAACTCGACCATATCATTGCCGGTCTGGACGTTTCGCTCAGCCCCGAGGTGCTGACTGCGGTCTCAAAAGCACACCGGCAACATCCAATGCCCTACTAGGGGCCTGCCCACCCTTGAGACAAAACCCGCGCCAAACTAGGATTTGGACAGGGAAGGTTCGGGGAGACATGGATGTCTGCAATCCGTCATATAATGACGGTTGGTCTTTGTGTTTTTGCGCTTGCCGCCTGCGTCGAGGACGAGCAGGTGCCTGAACGCGACAGCATATTTCCCGATATCATGCAGACGCAGCGCGAGGCCTGTGTCAAAAGCGGCGGTTCCTGGGGGGCGACGCCCAACAAAACCGGATTCGTCTGTTATCAAAGAACAAGCGATGCCAACCAACTTTGCAGCGCGTCCAGCGAGTGTGAGGGCATGTGCCTGGCGCGCTCGCGCAGTTGTTCGCCGGTGGTGCCCTTCCTTGGCTGCCACGAAGTGCTCACCTCGAACGGTTTGAGGCAGACGCTATGCGTGGACGGGTGACGGGGATGTTGGCACTGGCTGCGGAATTGTCATTGTCAGGATGCGGCGGCGGGCATCGCGATGCCGGTGTGCCCATCACTTCGATGGCGCTTTTCGATCCGGGGAAGTTCTCGGGAAATTGGCATGAGGTCGGCGGTTACGACATGGCGGATTGCCGTGTTTCCATCGGCCGGCCCACGGAAGGCGGTTTTCCGGTGGCAGAGGTCTGCCCGGACGGTGCCGGTCCGGCCCGCGAGGGTGTGGGCCGCATAATCGGGCCCGGGCGTTTTGTTTTGCAGATGCCAGGCGAAGGGCCCGAGGAAATCTGGGTTCTTTGGGTCGATGAGGGATACCGGACCGCCGTTCTGGGCACGCCTTCAGGCGCGTTCGGCAGGATTTTTAACCGAACCCCCGATATCCCCGCAGACAGACTAAAGGCGGCGCGCGATGTGCTGCAGTTCAACGGATATGATCTGGGCGCGCTGGCGCTGGCAGAGGGGGCGGGCGCATGATCGGCAAGGTCTCCATCCTGGGATTAGGTACGCGCGGCAATAAGTGGCTGGGCCTGTGCAGCCGCGCCGGCTGGGAGGTCGCGGGCTTCGACCCGGATGACCGGGCCGGGCGCGCTGGAAAAGTCCGGGACTGGAAGCGGGCAGATACGATTTCCTCCTGTGTAAGTTCCGCCGATTGGGTGATCTGCTGCCTGCCGGAGCGTCTGGATTTGCTGCGCCCGGTGCTGCAGCGAGCACAGGCCGAGGCGCCCGAAACTGCCGTAATTGCCGTGACTTCCCGCGTGCACGATATCGAGGCGGTTCAGGGATGTGCCATTCGTCCAGGCAATGTGATGCTGCTGACCGATGGTGAGGACGGCGGCCTGGCGCTCGATCTAAGTGCCAAGAATGACGAGGCGTTCCGCACCCGCGTGGCCGAGACGCTCGCGGGATTTGCCGCGGTGCTAAGTCTGACCGAGGACGACCAACCGGGTGCCCAGGACATTGAAAGCCGCGGCGCCTGAGCGTCTGCCGGAAATCCCGCCGCCAAGGGCGTCTTTAAAGTTCCGTCTTCATCAGCAGATGGTCCGGCCACCCCCGGGCCGAAACCGTCGCCTCGCGTACCAGCCCATCGAAATGCTCGGTCAGGTGCCGCACACGCTCGCGGCTCCGGAACGCCAGATGTTCCTGACCGAGGTAAAGCACGCCGACCAGGGGTCCGAAAATCGTCAGCGGCGAGGACCAGAGGCGGCGGGCGTCGAACAGAAAAACCCGCATGGAAGGGTAAAGTTGATGGTGGAGGTCGATCATATGGGCGATCTGCTCGTCCCGGATGTCGGGGGCAAGGCCGCTGTAGTAACCGGTAGATGTGGTTAGCGAATCCACCGAGAACAACGGCATCGCGATCTCGTAGTCCGAGAGCGATTGGCGCATCCAGTCCAGCCGGTCGTTCGACGCGCCCACGGCCTGTTCGGTGGTCCGGCCGAGATGCGGTTTATATTCCCAGCGGAGGAGCGCTTCGGTTTTCAGAATGTCAGGCAGCGTCGCCGGGACGTGGCGGATCTTGTAGCCGGCAGCCTCGCGGTGCCAATCGAAAATCTGCTCGTCGCCCGGCGCGCGTGCCGCCGACGAGACTTCCATAGAGGCTTTCAGTATTTCCGAAGCCTGTTCGGGCAGGTCGGACAGGCCCAAGAGCCAGTCGCCGGAAATGCCCAAAGCGGTCGCGCATTCCGCGACCACCTGCGCATTGGGAAGACGCGGCCGGTCGCTGGAAAGAAGCTGCGAAATGGTTGATCGGTCGACGCCCACAAGCCGGGCCAGCCCCGATCTTGTCTCGCCTTTTTCCTGCATGGCGTCAGCAAGGCGGCTTCGGAACAGTAGGGCGCGGTCTCTTTTGTCCATAATTCTCACATCTGTTGAATTTTTTCAACAACGGGGTAAATATGTTGCGTACATACCAGATGTTCAGCGCGCAAGTCACGTGTCACAGTTTCGTGAAGCCAAAATTGGCACCGGGACATCATGGTGAAATCGTTCGAATGGCCGACTATCGGCTTGCTTTTGTTGACTTATGCGGCGTGGGCCGCCAGCACGCTCTGGCTGGTTGAGCTTTCGGTTATCGCCGCCATTCTGGTGACGGGCGTTGTCGTCACACAGCATTCATCGCTCCAGCATGAAGCCATTCACGGCCATCCAACGCCGAAGGCCTGGTTGAACAACCTGCTGGTCTGGCCACCGCTCTCGCTTTTCATTCCGTTTCTTCGTTTTCGCGATACTCATCTGGATCACCATCTGGACAGCCGATTGACCGACCCCTTCGACGATCCGGAGACCAATTTCCTGGATGCCGGCTATTGGGACCGGTTGCCGCGCATCGTTCAACTGGCTCTGGTTTTCAACAACTCGCTCCTTGGCAGGCTTCTGGTCGGGCCATTGGTGGGGCTGATCTATTTCCTGTGCTCGGAATGGCGGGCCCGAAGTGACGTACGCGTTCTCAGGGGATGGCTCTGGCACATTCCCATGGTGGCGCCGGTCGTCCTGTGGGTTGTCTGGTCGCCCATGCCGGTCTGGGCCTATCTGATCGCCTGTTACATCGCCCATGCGCTTTTGAAGGTCAGAACCTTCCTCGAGCATCGGGCACACGAGCTTTCGCTGGCCCGGAGCGTTGTCGTCGAGGATCGCGGGCCGCTGGCGCTTCTTTTTCTGAATAACAACCTCCACGTGGTTCACCATATGCACCCCGGGATCGCCTGGTATCGCTTGCCGGCACTATATCGGGAAGGGCGCGAGCGGTTTCTGGACGCGAATGAAGGGTACCGTTACCGCTCCTACGGCGAGGTATTCCGGCGGTATTTCTTCGCCGCCAAAGACCCGGTCGCGCATCCGTTTTGGCGGCGGGAGTGACCGCGGCACACTCGCGTTTCCTTGGTCTTGCCATTTGATGCGCTGACGGGCAGAGCGCGTGAGTGGAATTCTGGATCGCCTTTGCCCTCCTCGCTGCCGCCGCGCAGTCGCTGCGCTTTGCCCTGCAGAAAGTACTGGCGGGTGGGGTGCTCAGTCCGGCGGCGGCAACCTGGTCACGCTTTCTCTGGTCCTGGCCTCTGGCACTAATCCTGGCCCTGACTTACGGCGCGGCCACCGGCGCAAGCTGGCCACGATTTTCGGCCGAGTTCTTCGCCTACGGTCTGTCCGGCGGCATCTTTCAGATCCTCGCCACCATTTGCACCGTCAGCCTGTTCAGGATGCGCGCCTTCGCGGTCGGGATCACCTTCAAGAAGACCGAAGTTATGCTGACGGCGCTGGTCGGGTTCATCATCCTTGGTGATACCGTCACGCTCGGCGGATTTCTGGCCATTGCGATCGGGTTTCTGGGAGTGCTTTTGTTGAGCGACCCGCCGGAAGGGGGGAGCGTTTTCAATCGCGCGGCGGGGATTGGCGTCCTTTCTGGTGTGCTCTTTGCCCTGTCGGCGGTGACCTATCGCGGCGCCGTTTTGGCGATCGATGCGGGCGACCCGATCCTCATCGGCGGTGCGACCCTGGCCGTTGTCGCCGCCTGGCAGACGCTGGCTCTCGGCGTCTGGCTCTGGCTGCGGGAACCAGGGCAGATCACGGCGACACTGCACGCCTGGCGGCAGACATCCGTGGTCAGCCTCTTCTCTCTCGTTGGCAGTTGGGGCTGGTTCGCCGCCTTTTCGCTGATGAATGCGGCCTATGTCTTTGCCGTCGGACAGGTGGAGTTGATCTTCTCCCTTCTTATCGGCGCCTTCTGGTTCCGCGAACGGCTGACGGGCCGGGAATATCTGGGGATGGCGGTGCTGACCGGCTCGATCCTGGCCATCGCCTTTCTGGTGCCGCGCTAGAGGCCTTTGCGCCCCATGCACCGGCGCTGATGCCGGGCTTTGTCAGAGCCCGGGACCGGGACTGCTTCTTCATCGTCAGAGCCAGATCACCTGACTTTCCAGACTGTCGTTCTTGACGAAGGGCAGGGCGTCGGGCGCATCAGTGCGCGGCAGGTGCTTGTCCAGTTCGGCGAGCACAAGTTGAGTGATGAACGGCACGCTGAATTCCCTGATCCGGTTCAGGGGCACCCACTGAAGGTGTCCAAGCTCTGCTTCCTCCGGGGCGAATTCGTCGGGATCAGTGGCGAGCGCCGCCGCATCGGCCAGGAAGAACCGGGCATCGAATCGCCGCGGCTGGCCGGGCGGTGTGAGGGCGCGGAAGAAGAAGCTCAGGGCGCTTGCATCGGGGCGAAGACCGCGTCCGGCAAAGCCGGACCATGACGGCGGCGCCTCGGACCAGGGCGAGCGCTGCCCAAGGCAATGCCCGGTTTCCTCCCAAAGCTCCCGAATGGCGGCGGCGGCAAAACGCCCGGGTTCGGGCCCGCCGCCCTCGCGCTTCAACCGCGCCTGGCAGCTGGCGTTCAGCGGCCCGGCCAGCTCAATTGCAGCATCGGCGGCATCGACCGCTCCTCCGGGGAAGACAAACTTGTCGGGCATAAAGGCCGCGCCCTTGCCGCGCTGGCCCATCAGTACGGAAGGGGATGTGGCCGGGTCCCGGACCAGAATGATCGTTGACGCGTCCCGGATCGGAACGTCGGCGTCAGGCGGCACTGAACCCGTGCATCCGCTTGGCCCACTGGAAGCCGACAATGGCGCCCTTCAGGCGCGGCAGAAGGAACAGCGACAGAGCGACACAGCCAATGGTGAAAGTTGTTGCCAGGATCATCGGATCCGGGCGGAAGGTGGTGAAAGCCCAGATGATCATCGGCGCCATGACGTGCCCCACGATCAGGATCGTCAGATAGGCCGGCCCGTCGTCGGCCCGGTGATGGTGGAGCGCTTCGCCGCAGACAGGGCAGGCGTCGCGCACTTTCAGGTAGGACTTCATCATGGGTCCGCGGCCACAGTTGGGGCAGCGCTGGCGCCAGCCGCGCAACAGCGCCGGTTTCACCTCGCGCTCGCTGGCATCGTCATGGCCACCGGCGAGAATGGCTTCTCGATTTCCCATTGTATCCGTCCTGCCCATCACTCGAACCGCACGGACATAAGCCTAGCGCGCGGGCTCAGAAAGTCCTTGCGTCGGGATGTCGCGGCGGATCAGCGGCCCTCGATGCGGGTGTGCATATCCCGGATCAAGCCGCTGGCGGTCTTCTCGAAAAGACAGGGAATGAAGGCATGGATCAGCGCGGCGGCCCCGGCTGCCAACAGCCGCAAAGCGAAACTGAGGGCGAAAGCCATATGCTCGAAATAGGATTCCCCGACGGATGCCGGGTGGTCACGGAAGATCGCGGAAAGGGTGCGTGTCATGGCTGCCTCCAGTTTGTGCGAGACATTCTGACAAGGTGTGGGGCAGAATTTTTCTCAAAATTCTTCCAAATGCGCGAATGTACGGTTACAATATCCCAATTATGAGTGAAAAAATCGACGAAACAGACCGGCGAATTCTGCAATCACTGCAACGCGATGCCGCGCAATCGGTCGATAGTCTGGCCGATGCCGTTCATCTTTCGCGCAACGCCTGTTGGCGCCGGGTGAAGCGGCTTGAGGCCACTGGCATCATCAGGGGCCGCGTGGCGCTGCTCAATGCCGAGGCCTTGGGTCACGGGCTTTCGGTATTTGTCATGCTGCGGGCCAAGGAGCACTCTCAGGACTGGCTGAAAAGCTTTCGCCGCGCCGTGGCCACCATGCCCGAGATCGTCGGGGCCTTCCGCATGAGCGGCGATCTCGATTACATGCTGCGGGTCCGGGTGGGCTCGGTCGGGGGGTACGACGACTTTTATCAGCGGCTGATCGAGAAGATGAAAGCCGCTGACATATCGGCCAGTTTCGTTATGGAAGAAATCAAGGATACGACGGAGTTGCCGGTGTAGCGGGTCGCCGGGGCTGGTTGACGAAGATCATCACCCCATAACTTCGTCTACGCCGCCGCCTGACCCAGCTCGGCCCGGAATTTCTCGGTCTCGTCGATACTGAAACGTGACGCCGCCGTGTCGAGTTGTTTGGCCTCGTCATTGAGATCATTGCTTGAGGCGCTGAGTTTTTCGATGGCCGCCGCATCCTGGCGTGCCGCGTCCTTCACGGTCAGAACAGATGTGTTGATTTCCTGCACGTCCACCGCTTGCCTTTCGGCGGCCGAGGTTATCTCTTCGATCTGGGCCGAAGCGATGTCCACGTCGGCGATGATATCCTGCAGGGCTTTTTGGGATTTCTCGACCTGGTCGACGCTCCGCCCCACGGATTGGCCGTTTTCGTTGATCACATCGTTGATTTCCTTGACGGCTTCCTGTGACCGCTGGGCAAGCCCGCGCACCTCGGTCGCCACAACCGAGAACCCACGGCCAGCTTCGCCGGCCCTTGCCGCCTCGACGCCGGCGTTCAGCGCCAGTAGATTGATCTGAAAGGCAATTCCTTCGATGACACCGGTCACGTCTTCGATGCGCTTTGAGGCTTCCGTCATTTGCGCCATCGCGGTCTGGGTTTCGGTCGCCACCGCGCGCCCGTTTTCGGCACCCGATTTTACACGCTCCATGGAAGTGCGGGCGTCGCGTGCATTTCCCACCTTGCCATCCACGGACGTCGATACGTTTTCGACCGATCGGAACGTGGCTTCCAGGGATGAGGCGTTTACCTCGGCCCGGTCCGCCATCTGCAGCGAGGCGCTGCGGAGTTGCGCGGACGTGCCGGAAACCGATGCCGCACTTTGAATGATTTGCGATACGGCGCCGCCCAGGGCCGTGATCGTGCCGTTGATATTCTTTTGCAGTTCCAGGAAGGCACCCTTGTGGTCGCCTGGCATTCTTGCGTTGAGATCGCCCTGGGAAAGCTTGGTCATGACCTGGCTGACATCATCCAATCCCGCGCTGACCGTCGATAGCAGCTGGTTCACAGATTGCGAGAGCATGCTCAGGTCTTCCGCCTCGTAGTCATCGCGGATCCGGTCGTTGAAATTGCCCGCTGTGGCTTTGCGCACGACGGATTGAATTTCGGTCGTCAGGTTGCGCGTCGCTTCGGCGTGCTTGAGACGTTCTGCCGCCTCCTTCTGCCGTTCTTCGGCATCCGCCTGGCGCAACATCGCCTCCTTCTCGCGTTCTTCCGCGAGCTTCTGTCGTTCCGCCTCAGCTTCCGCCGCCGCCTCGGCATCCATAAGCGCCAGATGCTTGGTCCGGATCTCGTCGACCGCCGCCGCCAGCGTTTTGATTTCTTCCACCTCTTTCCCGCTGATCGAGATGGTTGCGTCAAGCTCCCCGCGCGAGACTTTCGACAAGGTGTCCGTGACGTCGGAGAGTTTGCCGATGACTCGCTTGTTCAGAATCCGCGCCACGAAAAAGATGCCAGCGGCAAGCGTCGCCGCCAGCGCGCAATTGAGTGCAGTCCAAACGAGCGCAGAGCGCTCGCGCGCTTTCAGGTAGGTCGAAAGCTCATCGCCCGCCGACACGGAAAGCGACTCCATCAGCCCCAACGCCTTGTTTGAAAACTCGAAAAATTCCTCGAACGACATCGGGTAGTCGCGAGCCTGCGCCTCGCCCGGCGCCGAGGAGATGGCCACCATATTATCGATCGCGGGCACATAATCCCCGAAGTACAAAGCCTCTGCCGCCGCGATTTCGGCGGTAAGCGCCTCGGAAACTTCGGAATCAACGACCATGTTCTTCAGTGAATCCCAGGCCTCGGCGGCGCGAAGGTTGTCCAGATGTACCTGGCCCAGCGATGCTTCCGGTATCGCCTCTTCATTGGCTGTTGCGATGGCAAAGTAGGTCCTGGCGCGGCCGCCAAACTCTCGCACCTCCCAGGCACGCTGCTGTACTGAATCGAGAACGCCAGCCGTCGATGTGGCCATGGCCAGATGATTGCGAAGAAGATCGGTCGCGTTACGCAAACTGACCACTTCGGCTTTCAGTTCAAAGGGCATCTGATAGGCAAGTTCGGCATTGCGATCCGATTTGGTCTGGTTCACCAGACCGTCGATTTCCGATCGTATGCGGGCCACGTTATTCAGGGCACTTCTGGTCTGGGACACGAACTCTGCAGACGTCGAAAGATACGTTGCGGCCTCAATGGCCAGAATGGCCGCTTCCAGGCCCTGGTTTGCCCGTTCGCGCTGCTCTTCGACAATGCTGCGGAAGGCAGGGGGTATCGGCCCCTCAAGCGCCAGGGCAACCTGAATGACACTTCGTTCAAGCGACATGGCGACCGTCGCGCTCATCGCCGTTGATGTCGCCTGGCCGACTTCGGCAAAGCGCCGGGTTTCAATCAGCGAATCGACCGTCTTGAAGATGTTCATACCCGCGAACAGTACGACCACGGCGCCGATGGAAACGAAGAAACTATTGATGAGTGTCGTCAGTCGCATGTCGCACCTCGGAGCCTTTTGCCGGGTGAGGCATTTATCAGACGCCCAGTAAATTCCCGGTTAAGTGACGGCCACGTGCCAATGAAAGGGTGTTACGCCTTACCGCGTGAAAGAGCATGACGGCGCGGAATACACAGGTCCTTCCATGGGGGATCAATACATAAGCAAGCACATCAACAGACTTTTGCGAGGAGTTTCAACAAATCACGTTGAAACCGTGAGGGACACCTGGAGAGAGCTTATCGCCAAAGGCGAAGACTCCGTCCCAGAGGTCCGGGCAAAGCTGGATTCCCCGGTCTGGAAAGAAGCGCCGCGTGGACCCAGCACAAGATACCTTGCTGTTCTTCTTTCCCTTCTTGAAGAGTTGGATCGCCCTGCGTTTGATCGAGAGACCGAACGACTGCGCGCCAGTGAGCTTCACCCGGCCTACTCACACATCGTCAGAATGCTCTCGAAGAGTAACTTTGAGAAACCGGCAATCCGGCTTGGCGGCAAAATCCCGGTGTATATGTCGGATGAGTTGCCCGATCACCAAATGATGACAAGGAATCTGGAACGGTGGAGCAAAACGAAGGGTCTTACTCTCGCCGGAGTGACGCGCATTGACGTCATTCCCAGAGTTCCCTCACTTAAGATCCTTGGAGATTACAACCTTTTCTTTTCAGTGATCAGGCTGACCCGACCGACCAGCCCGGCCCGCGGAATTCGACGCTGGTTTCGCAACCTGGATTCAGAGTTCACGTTTTACCATGAAGTCGGGCATCACGCGTTGGGCCACATTGAAGGCGGCGTTGTGAAGGAGCAGGAAGAAGAGGCAAATGAATACGCTCGGTCAATGATACGGAAATCGCACCCGGTTTTGACAACTGTTTTTCGGATACTGATCTGGCCAATGCGACCGATTCTCGCAAGGCTCATTCCCAGAGTTGCCGCCCGATCGAAGCGGAACCCCGAAGATAATCAAACCTTACCGTGACCCGGCAAACCGCGTCTGCCAGTCCTCGCGCTCTTCATCGGTGATTTTCTGGAACAGCACATCCGGAACAGAAAAGTCGTGACCCCCGGGCAGGGCGGCCAGGGCTTCCCCCATATCCTTCGGCCAGTCGGTATCGAGCGTGTTCATCGCCGAAAGCATTTTGGCCGAGGCATCAGGGATGAAGGGCGAAGAGATCACCGCATAAACCCGGATGAGGTTGAGGGCAAGGCGGACAACGGCTGCGGCGCGGCTCGGATCCTCCTTGAATACGGCCCAGGGGGCGGCGCTTTGCAGATATTCGTTGCCCGCCACCCAAAGGGCGCGCAGTTCCGCCGCCGACTTTCTGACCTCGATGTTCTCCATCTGGCGTTCGTAGGCGGCCAGACCCTCTGAGAGACGCGCAATCAGCGCCTCTTCCTCGGCCCCCCATTCCCCGCCGGCAGGCACCTCTTCGCCAAAGCGCGAGCGGCAGAATTTGGTGACCCGGCTGACGAAGTTGCCCAACACATCGGCGAGGTCCTTGTTTACGCTGGCCTGGAAGTTCTCCCAGGTGAATTCGCTGTCCGAATTTTCCGGCGCGTGCGACAGAAGCCACCAGCGCCAGTAATCGGCGGGCAGGATTTCCAGTGCCTGATCCATGAAAACGCCACGGCCCTGGGAGGTGGAAAACTGCCCGCCGTCATAGTTCAGGTAGTTGAAACTCTTGATATAATCGACAAGCTTCCAGTCCTCTCCCGAGCCGATGATGGTGGCGGGGAAGGAAAGCGTGTGAAACGGCACATTGTCCTTGCCCATGAACTGCACATAGCGCACGTCGTCGGCGCCACGCTCGGTTCGCCACCAGCGTTCCCAGTCGTCGGCGCCGCGTTCGTCGGCCCATTCCTTGGCGCAGGCGATATATTCGATCGGCGCGTCGAACCAGACATAGAAAACCTTGTCCTCCATGCCGGGCCAGGGCTCTTTTCCCCGCTTCACGGGAATACCCCAGTCGAGATCGCGGGTGATGCCACGGTCCTGCAAGCCGTCACCGTCATTCAGCCATTTCTTGGCGATGGACGTTGTCAGCACCGGCCAGTCGGCCTTGCTGTCGATCCATTCGGAAAGCTCGTGCCGCAGGCTGCGTTGCTTGAGATAAAGATGTTTGGTGGCCCGCACTTCCAGATCGGTGGAGCCACTGATCGCCGACCGGGGCTCGATCAGATCGGTCGGGTCCAGTTGTTTGGTGCAATTCTCGCATTGGTCGCCCCTGGCGCGTTCGTAACCGCAGTTGGGGCAGGTGCCCTCGATATACCGGTCAGGGAGGAAGCGGCCATCCGTATGGGAATAGACCTGGCGCTCCTCAACCTCTTCAATCAGCCCGGCATCGGCGAGGCGCCCCGCAAAATGCTGGGTCAACTGGTGGTTCTGAGGCGAGGATGACCGTCCGAACTTGTCGAAGGACAGGCGGAACCCGTCGGACAGGTCCTTCTGAACCGCCCACATTTCGGCGCAATATTCGGCCACCGGCTGGCCCGCCTTGGCGGCGGCGAGTTCCGCCGGAGTCCCGTGTTCGTCGGTGGCGCAGAGGAAAAGGACCTCATGGCCACAGGCGCGCATGTACCGGGCGTAAAGGTCGGCCGGAAGCTGCGAGCCGACCAGATTGCCGAGGTGCTTGATCCCGTTGATGTAGGGGATGGCGCTGGTGATGAGGATGCGGGCCATGGCGTCTTCCTTGGGTTCAGGGCGCTGTCTATCCCAGCGGCGCGCAAGCGTCACCCCCGCTTTCGTCAGCCGCGCAGCCAATACGGTGAACCAGGCAGGATCGCTGCCGGTCATCTGCACCGGGTTTGTAGGTGACTAAGTCGTCTGCAATGCAAAAAGGCCCCAAAGGCCCCAAAGCGCGATGGTGGGCAATACGATC
>CAJICO010000207.1_pt1 | contig 14682 bp, 14 predicted proteins | sample 9199701 | NCBI WGS metagenome assembly CAJICO01 (sample SAMEA7708339, study PRJEB35096) | sediment metagenome | biome: marine neritic benthic zone biome [ENVO:01000025]; feature: sediment [ENVO:00002007]; material: shallow marine sediment [ENVO:03000034] sea grass bed [ENVO_01000059] ... | reverse complement strand
TTGGCGCCTTCGATCATCGTGAACGCAACGGCCTTTTCCGGCAAAGGCTCTGGCGGCACGTCTCCGCTCGATGCCGCAGGTGTCCCGGTTCTGCAAGTGGCGCTCGCCACCTCAAATCGCGCGGCCTGGCGGCAAGCCGAGCGTGGTCTGTCGCCAACGGATCTGGCCATGCACGTGGTGTTACCCGAAGTCGATGGCCGAATATTCGCCGGTGTCGCTTCGTTCAAGGAACCGGGCGCGCGCGACCCCGAGCTTGAAGTCGAACTGGCGGCGCATCGGCCCGACGCCGAGCGGATCAGCGTGATTGCCGATAGGGCGCGGGCGCTGGTTGAACTGGCTGGCAAGAGAAATCCTGAGAAATCCCTGGCTCTGGTGCTTTCGACATATCCCGGCAAAAGCTGGCAAATGGCCCATGCCGTTGGTTTGGATGCGCTTGCCTCGGCAGAGGCAATGCTGGGTGATCTGGCTGGCGATGGCTACATGGTGAACACAGGCGAACCGCTTGCGGAGGCCCTGTCGAGCGAAACCATCAGCGTCCCGCTCGCCGAATACGGAACGGCATTGCGCAGATTGCCCCAGACCCTGCAGGACCAATTGTCGGCGGCCTGGGGATTCCCTGAAGACGATACTGGTTTCAGCGACGGACACTTTCATTTCGCGGCCGTGCGGCGCGGAAATGCGATTATCGCCCTTCAACCGGAGCGCGGGTTCGTGGATAGTCGGGTGGACGACTATCATGATCTGTCGCGGACGCCCCGGCACGGCTACGTCGCCTTCTACTTATGGCTGCGGCAAACCGAGCGGATCGCGGCCCTGGTCCACATCGGCGCCCATGGTACGCTGGAATGGTTGCCCGGGAAATCGGTGGCGCTTGGTGAAACCTGTTGGCCGGAAGCGCTGATCGGCGATTTGCCGGTGGTCTATCCGTTCATCGTCAACGACCCCGGAGAAGCCGCGCAGGCCAAGCGCCGCATCGCGGCCGTGACACTCGGGCATGTGCCGCCACCCCTGGAAGACAGCAAAACACCGGCGCGATTTGGCGCGCTGGAAGCGTTGCTGGATGAGTTTTCGAACGCCGACGGTCTGGATCCCCGGCGGCGGGACCGGCTGCAGAACGACATTCGCACCGAAGCGCAGGCGCTTGGGGTCGAGGATGACCTGGGTCTCGAGCGCGCGGCGAGCGTGGCCGAGGCCATTACCCGGATTGACCGTTTCGTGTGCGACGTGAAGGAGAGCCAGTTTGGTGACGGGCTTCACATCTGGGGTGGGCGACCTGTCGCGGGCGATCATGGGTTCGAAGTTGGGGCTTCCGCCGACGCAGAGCGGCAGTCGCTTCTTGACGCCTTGGCCGGTAAACGGATCGAGGCCGGTCCGTCCGGTTCGCCCTATCGGGGTCGACGGGATGTCTTGCCTACGGGACGCAATCTTTTCACCACCGATCCTCGCGCCGTGCCAACCCGCGCCGCCTATGCCGAAGGCGTCAAACTGGCCGAAGAGCTTGTCCGCCGTCACCTTCAGGACGAAGGGGATTTTCCGAAAGCACTGATCGTCGATCTATGGGGGTCGGCCACAATGCGCACGGCGGGCGAGGAGTTCGCCATGGCGCTGCACCTCCTGGGTGTGCGGCCGGTATGGGACAAAGGTTCGGAGCGCGTTTCCGGCGTCGAGATCATTCCTATCGCCGAGTTGGAGCGACCGAGGCTCGATGTGACTCTCAGGGTGTCGGGCCTTTTCCGCGATGTCTTTCAGACACTTACGGCCTTGTTTTCTCAGGCGGTTCGGGCGCTATCGGATCGTGACGAAGCTGTTGATTGGAATCCCTACGCAGGCAGCGAACCCGGCAGTCGCGTCTATGGCCCGGCACCCGGCAGCTTCGGTTTGGGGATGGAGCACCGGCCCGAGGAACTGACGGAAGAAGCGCGGCGCGAAGCCGGCGAGGCCTGGCTGGCAGCCAGCGCATGGGCCATGGATGGCGAGTGGACGAAAGAAGACAGGGCAGGGATTCGAGAGCGGATCGGCAACGCTGACAGTTTCGTTCATCTTCAGGACCTGCCGGAAACGGATGTTTTCTGGCCGCCGACTACGCCGCTCACGAAGCGGGTTTCGCGGCCGCCAAATCCCTGGTCGGTGGTCGTGCCGCTCTTTATCACCTCGACAGTACAAACCCTGACCAGCCACGCGCCCGCACGCTTTCAGAGGAAGTTGCCAGAGTCGTGCATGCCCGTGCCGTCCACCCGGGCTGGATCGCAGGCATGAAGCGGCACGGGTTTCGTGGCGCAGCCGAGATCGCCGCAACGCTCGATCATATGGCAGCCTTCGCAAATCTCGCGGGCGTCGTGGGGCCGCACCTGTTCGATGTTTTCTACGACGCCACGCTTGGTGACGAAGAGGTCGAGAATTTCATGGCCGACGCAAATCCAGGCGCGTTGGCAGCCATGCGCGCCCAGTTTTCCGCCCTTCACACGGCGGGGCTTTGGACAACGCGGCGAAACTCGATCAAGGCGGCGCTGGAGGCGGCGGAATGAACAGAGTGCGCGGATGGTGCCCCTCGGCTCATCGCCCGATGATGTCCGGCGACGGGCTTCTGGTGCGGGTGAAGCCGAGAATGGGCAGGCTGAGCATCGAGGAGGTCAGGGAACTCGGCCGTTTGGCGGGGTGTTTCGGGAGCGATCTGATCGACCTGACGTCGCGCGCCAACCTGCAGATCCGCGGGGTTTTGGAGGCGGATCACCGGGCGCTTCTTTCGGGGCTTGTCGATGCTGGATTGGTGGATACCGACCCGGAACTGGAAGCACGCCGAAACCTGGTGTGCACGCCTTACTGGCGGGAAGGAGACCTGACGTGGCGCCTGGCGCGGGTGGTCACGGACTGTCTTGGAGCTCTGCCGGATTTGCCCGGAAAGATGGGGATTGCGATCGACACGGGTCCGGCACCCATGCTGCAGGCCGTACCGGCGGATTTTCGGTTTGAGATGGGCGAGGACGGATTGATCCTTCGGGCGGACGGTGCTGCGAAGGGGCGGGCAATCGAGGAAGCGGACGCCGCTGCCGCATTGATCGAACTGGCCGAATGGTTCACCGCGACCGGCGGGGCAAAGGCCGGTCGTATGGCGCGACACGTATCAAGTCACGGTCTTCCCCGGGATTGGCAAACTGCGAAACCCAATCCGAGTGTTGCGCGTCCCGGTCCGGGGCCGGTAACTGGTGGACATAATTTCGGTGTCTCCTTTGGCCGAACCAACGGCACGGCATTGACCGAACTGATGGCGGCAACTTCCGCAACCTGTCTGCGTGTCACGCCCTGGCGAGTCCTGTTTCTGGAAGCGGCAGGGGACGCGACGGTCGATGGGTTCCATTCGTCGCAACACCCGGTCCTCGATGTCTCGGCCTGCCCGGGCGCCCCCGACTGTTCCCAGGCCAGTGTCGAGACGAGAGACATTGCGGCCCGGCTCGCCGGTCTTGCGGGAAACCACCTGCATGTTTCGGGTTGCGCAAAAGGCTGCGCGCATCCAAAGGCGTCGGCTATCACTTTGGTGGGTAATGAGGGTCGTTTCGATCTTGTGCGCAACAGTCGCGCGGGCGATGAGCCGGTCAAGGCGGGTTTGAGCGCCGATCAGGTTCTGGAGCTTTTCGGGCAACGCCATGGCTTATGACTATGAAAAAGACGGCGCAGCAATCTATGCCCAGTCCTTCGCGACCATCCGGGCCGAGGCTGATTTGGCAGGCTTCGATAAAGACGCAGAACAGGTCGTTGTCCGCATGATCCATGCGGCGGGCCTTGTTGGGCTGGAGGCACATGTGCGCATGTCCCCGGGCTTTGTGCCCGCGGCGCGAAAAGCGTTGAAAGACGGCGCGCCGATCTTTTGCGATGCGCGCATGGTCAGCGAGGGGATCACGCGGAAGCGTTTGCCGGCGGATAACGACGTGATCTGCACGCTTCGCGCCCCGGAAGTACCGGACATGGCGAAAAGGATGGGCAACACGCGTTCCGCCGCCGCGCTTGAGCTTTGGCGCCCGCGACTGGCCGGAGCGCTTGTGGCCATTGGCAACGCACCGACCGCTCTCTTCCACCTTCTGAACATGCTGGACGACCCGGACTGCCCGCGCCCGGCGGCCATCATCGGCTGCCCGGTGGGGTTTGTCGGCGCCGCCGAATCGAAGGACGCGCTTTGGCAGGACCAGCCGGTACCGTGCTGCATCGTCGAGGGACGGCTGGGCGGCAGCGCCATCACCGTCGCCGCAATCAACGCCATTGCGAGCCGCGCCGAATGATGGGGACCCTCTACGGCGTGGGCCTTGGGCCGGGTGATCCCGAACTGATGAGCGTGAAAGCCCATCGGCTGCTGAGTGGTGCGCGCCAGGTTGCCTACTTCCGCAAGTCCGGACGACCGGGGCGGGCGCGGACTTTGGCGGGGAAACTGATCGCTGCATCTGCTAAAGAGCACCCGCTTGAATACCCGGTGACAACCGAGATCCCGCTCTCCGATCCCCGCTACAACGAGGCGCTGTCATGTTTTTACACCGACTGCACCCTTCGCCTGGGTCAGCTTTTGAAAGGCGGCGAGGATGTGGTGGTGCTCTGCGAGGGCGATCCGTTCTTTTATGGCTCGTTCATGCATCTTTACGAGCGGTTAAAGGACGACGTTGCGATTGAAGTGGTGCCCGGGATTACTGGCATGTCGGCGGCCTGGACGGCGACCGGACTGCCGATGACCTGGGGCGACGATGTGATGTCGGTGCTCATGGGCACGCTGCCGGAAGACGTTTTGATGCGGCACATGCGAAAATCGGACGCGCTGGTGGTGATGAAAGTCGGCCGAAACCTGCGGAAAATCAGATCGGCACTCGAAACCGCCGGGCGGCTCGAGGCGGCCTGGCTCGTGGAGTTCGCTTCGATGCCGAAAGAGCGGGTACGCAAATTGACCGAAGTGGAGGCAGACTTCGACGCGCCTTATTTTTCGATCGTCGTGGTTCACGGTCAGGGCCGGCGCCCGTGAGCGGCTGGCTGGCCATAGTCGGACTGGGCCCCGGCGATGAAGCGTTGATCACGCCGGAGGCGTCGGCGGCGCTCGCTGAAGCGACCGATATCGTGGGCTATTCGCCTTACGTGTTCCGGGTCGGCGACAGGCCGGGTTTGGTCAAACATGCCTCGGGAAACCGCGTCGAGATCGAAAGGTCCGTGCAAGCGCTGGAAATTGCCGCCGAAGGGCGACGGGTGGCTGTGGTGTCTTCGGGGGACCCTGGAGTTTTCGCCATGGCTGCGGCGGTTTTTGAAGCCGTTGAGAATGGGCACGACAAGTGGAAAGAGCTGGATATCAGGGTGTTACCTGGCATCAGTGCCATGTTTGCCGCCGCTGCGCGCATGGGTGCACCACTTGGCCACGACTTTTGCGCGATCAACCTTTCGGACAACCTGAAGCCCTGGGAGCTAATCGAAAAACGTTTGAAACTGGCGGTTGAGGCAGATTTTGTCTGCGCCTTCTACAATCCGCGCTCGAAGGCCCGGCCCGAGGGTTTCGGGCGTGCGCTGTCGCTTCTGCAAGGCGTTTGCGAGCCGGAACGCCTGATGTGTTTTGCCCGCGCTGTCACCAGTGACGAGGAAGCGATCGACATCGTGCCGATTGCAGAAGCGCAGATCGAGATGGCCGATATGCGCACGCTGGTCATTCTCGGATCCAGTCAGACCCGTTTGATCGAGCGAGAAGGGGCCGCGCCCTTTGTCTACACGCCCAGATCGGTGCTTCCGTGATGCAGCCAGACCATAACGGCCTCCGCCGTGGCGACTTCCGGCCTTTTGGGGATCGCGGGCCGTTCGATCATGATGACGGGGATGCCAAGGTTTCGCGCCGACTCGAGCTTTGCCGAGGCGCCGGTACCGCCGGAATTTTTCGAAACCAGCACGTCGATTTTCCGGCTGGCAAGCAATTTCGTCTCGCATTCGACCTCGAAGGGGCCACGAGCGACGACAATCTCGCAATCGGGCAGTGGGGGCGGACCCTTTGGCTGGTCGACATAGCGAAGCAGGTAGCTGTGTTGAGGGGACGCCGCGAAAGCGTCGACATCACTTCTGCCGATACTGAGAAATACCCGTTTTGGTGTTTTGCCAATGGCTTGCGCGGCGCTCTTCATGTCGGACACCATCTGCCAGCGATCCCCGTCCAAAGGCATCCACGGCGGTCTTGCCAGTGCAACCATGGGAATGCCGGCGACAGAGGCCGCGTCAATCGCGTTCCGGCTGATGCCCGCCGCGAACGGATGGGTGGCGTCGATCAGATGAGTGATCCCCTCTGCCGCGATAAACTTCGCCAATCCCTCGGCGCCACCGTAGCCGCCAACCCGTGTCTCCAAAGGTTGCGGGTCTGGCTTGGCCACGCGTCCCGCATAGGAGAAAACCGCAGGAATTCCGGCGTCCGACGCCATGCGGGCCAGTTGGCTGGCCTCTGCAGTGCCGCCGAGTATCAGGAGTTTCATGTCCATGGCTGAGACAAGCTGGCTCACAATTGTTGGTCTGGGCGAAGATGGACCAGAGGGGTTGGGCGCTGCAAGCCGTGATGCGTTGGCAGATGCCGAAGTCATAATGGGCCCCGAACGTCACTTGTCGCTGATACCGGAAGGCGCGGCGAGGCGCGTGGTGTGGCCGGTGCCGTTCAAAGACGGGCTTGGCATCCTGGAGGGTTTGAAGGGACGGCGCGTGGTTGTCCTCGCTTCGGGAGATCCCTTCTGGTTCGGCGCCGGGCGCGTTATTGGCAAACATTTTTCGGCCGACGAATGGTGCGCCCATCCCGGTGTGTCCGCCTTTTCGCTGGCCGCATCACGCCTGGGATGGCCGATCGAGCAGACGATATGTCTGGGCCTTCATGCGGCGCCGCTGGCAAGATTGCGACCGCACCTCTGCGATGGCGCCAGGTTGCTGGTGCTGGTGCGGGATGGCGATGCGGTAGCAGAGGTCGCCCGATATCTGACCGGCAACGGATGCGGGAAGACAGTTCTGCATGTGCTGGAAGCTCTTGGAGGGCCGAGAGAGCGGCATCGGCATTTCGAGGCGAAAGACGATGGGTTCGACGACGTGCAGCACCCGGTCTGCCTTGGGCTTGAAATCGCAACCTCGGGCCTTGCCCTGACAGTTGCTAGCGGGCAATCGGATGACGTTTTCGAAAACGACGGTCAAATCACCAAGCGGCCCGTTCGCGCGATCACGATGTCATCCCTGGCACCGCGCCCGGGCGAGTCGCTTTGGGATATCGGGGCCGGATCGGGATCGATCGCCATTGAGTGGCTGCTATCCAGCCCAACGACAGAGGCCGTAGCGATCGAGGCGAGACCTGAGCGCGCGGCGCAAGTGCGTCGGAATGCCGATGATCTGGGGCAGGATCGGCTGCATGTAGTCGAGGGCACGGCACCGATGGCGCTTTCCGGGCTTCCGAAACCCGATGCCGTGTTCATCGGCGGTGGCCTGACCGAAGAATTGCTGGCCTGGCTCTGGGCGGAACTGACACCGGGCACGCGTATAGTTGCCAATGCGGTAACCCTTGAAACCACGGGGCTGCTATCCGCCGCTCAGGCGCGCTATGGCGGCGATCTTCTGAAAATCGAGCTTGCCGATGCGACACCTCTTGGGGGATATCGCGGTTGGAAGGGTGCATATCCCGTAGTGCAGTGGAGCATTGTTCGGTGAGCGCCGGAGGTTTGACATGACAGTTCATTTCGTCGGTGCCGGGCCGGGGGCTGCTGATCTTATAACGATCAGGGGGCGGGATATCATCGCCTCTTGTCCGGTCTGCCTTTATGCCGGGTCGCTGGTGCCGCCCGAGATCCTGTCACATTGTCCTGTGGGCGCGCGTATCGTGAACACGGCGCCGCTCGATCTTGATGCGATTATCGATGAGTGCCGTGCTGCGCATGAGGCCGGGCAAGATGTGGCGCGGCTGCACTCCGGTGATCTCTCGGTCTGGTCGGCAATGGGCGAGCAAATGACGCGGCTTCATGCCCTGGGCATACCGGTCACCGTCACGCCGGGCGTACCGGCCTTCGCGGCGGCCTCGGCGGCGCTACAGTGCGAGTTGACCTTGCCGGGGGTGGCGCAGTCAGTGGTGCTGACCCGGACATCCGGCCGGGCTTCGGCCATGCCCGAAGGCGAGGCCCTGGCGAATTTTGCGGCCACCGGTGCGACGCTTGCCATTCACCTGTCAGTGCATCGCCTGGGCGATGTGGCCGCTGAACTGATCGCCCACTACGGCGGCGATTGCCCGGCGGCGGTTGTCTTCCGCGCCAGCTGGCCGGACGAAAAAATCATCCGCGCCAGACTGGAGAATTTGGCCGAGGCCGTGCCGGAAGACGTCACACGAACGGCGTTGATCCTTGTGGGCCCCGCGCTGGCCGGAGATACCGAGGTGCGGAGCGCCCTCTATTCCGCCGATTACGACCGGCGTTACCGTCCGCAAAGCGCCGACAGCCCGTTCAGTTCGCTCGATCATGACTAATCCGCCGGGCATCCTCGTCTCGGCGCCCGCGTCGGGCACCGGCAAGACCACCGTTGCCCTTGGTCTGATCCGGGCGCTGGCCGACCGGGGACTGGTTGTGCAGCCGTTCAAGAGTGGTCCGGATTATATCGATCCGGCGTTCCACGAAGCCGCGGCGCGGCGGCGGTCGTTCAACCTGGACACATGGGCGATGGGGCCGGAGCTCTTTGCCGCCATTGCGGGCGAGGCGGACGGGGCGGACATCGTTATCGGCGAGGGCTCAATGGGGCTTTACGACGGTGTTGCCGGAAAGGGGGCGACCGGATTCGGGTCGAGCGCCGAAACGGCCAAGCGGATGGGCTGGCCGGTTGTGCTTGTCGTGGATGTCGGCGGGCAGGCGCAGTCTGCGGCGGCAACGGCGCTTGGATTTCGGGAATACGACCCCGACCTTGAGTTGGCGGGCGTGATTCTGAACCGCGTCGCCAGCCCCCGGCACGAGCGTCTGGCGCGGCTCGGGATGGAGCGGGCGGGCATTCCCGTCCTCGGTTTCTTGCCGCGCCGTGGCGATCTGGCGCTGCCCGAGCGACATCTCGGGCTGATCCAGGCAGTCGAACATCCGGATCTGGATGCCGCTGTGGCCGGGTATGCCAAGTTTCTCTCGGAACATGTCAACCTGGATGAAATACTCTCTGCCGCGACCTCAGGGCCGATCACTGGCGGAGGCATGTTGCCAACACCCCCGGCACAGCGTATCGCCCTGGCTCGCGACGCGGCGTTTTCGTTCACATACCCCCACCTTCTAGAAGGCTGGCGTCGTGCCGGGGCGGAAGTGCTGCCGTTTTCGCCGCTGGCTGACGAGGCACCTGAGTCCTCGTCTGATCTCGTTTGGCTTCCCGGCGGGTATCCGGAACTCCATGCCGGTAAGATTGCCGCTGCGTCGCGGTTCCTTGAAGGCCTTAAGGCTCATGCCAGAACACGCCCGATCCACGGGGAGTGCGGAGGGTATATGGTATTGGGCGAAGCGTTGATCGACAAAGAGGGCAACCGCCACCGGATGGCAGGTCTGCTTGGGCTGGTGACCAGCTACGAAAAACGCAAATTCCATTTGGGCTATCGCCGGGCGGAACTGGGCGCTGCCATTCCCGGGTTCGCTGCCGGGTCCGCACTCAGGGGCCATGAGTTTCACTACTCAACCATCATCGAGGAACCTGATGAACCCTTGGCCGCGGTCACCGACGCTGACGGCAATCCCGTGCCTGAGACCGGTTCGATCAAAGGCAGCGTCTCGGGCACGTTCTTCCATCTGATCGCCGAGGATCGGCCGTGAGCGGGTTCGTAAGTTTTGTCGGCTCGGGTCCGGGAGATCCGGATCTGCTGACGCTCAAGGCCGTCGACCGGTTGCAGCGGGCTGATGCGGTTTTGTTCGATGACCTTTCGTCCGGTGCGATCCTTGACCATGCCCGAGAGGGCGCGGATCTCGTCAGCGTGGGCAAAAGGGCGGGTCGCAAGTCGCCGCGTCAAGATCACGTCAGCCGGCTCTTGGTCGATTACGCGTCAGGAGGTGGCAGGATCGTCAGGCTGAAATCCGGGGACGGGGGCATCTTCGGACGGCTGGAAGAAGAACTGTTGTCACTGCACGGCGCTGGAATCCCTTTCGAGATCGTGCCCGGTGTACCCTCGGCCTGTGCTGCAGCGGCCGCGGCGGGCATACCGCTGACCCGCCGTCTGAACGCCCGGCGGCTTCAGTTCGTTACTGGTCACGACATCTCGGGCAAACTGCCCGGTGATCTGAACCTGGCCGCTCTGGCCGACCCGGAGGCGACAACGGTTGTATTCATGGGGCGCCGCACCTTTGCAGAGTTCGGAACTCTTCTCATGGAGCACGGATTGCCCGGGACGACGCCCGCGATGCTAGCCGCAAGTGTTTCGGCGCCTGATCAGAAACTGCATCGGAGTTCGGTCGGGGACCTTGTCGAAGGCCTGTCGGGTGCCTCCTCTGGTGGTGCACCGACGTTGATCTTTTATGGCGCCCTCGCGCCGGAATTGGTCGCTGACGTCTCTTGACAGTCCATGTGCCCGGGCGCATTCCTGAGGTGACGGTGGCGGGCATCTGTCCGCCATTGGGAACGGGGTGAAATTCCTCGGCTGCCCCCGCAACTGTAAGCGGCGAGCAAACCCGAAAAACGCCACTGGCCCGAAGGGCCGGGAAGGATCGGGAATGCAGCGACCCGCAAGCCAGGAGACCTGCCGTCAGAGACGAATCACCGGTCATGGCCGGTACGGACCGAAACAGTCGCCGGAGGGGCGATAAGGGAGCAGAATAAATGCATATTGAACCAGGTGTCGTTGATGGTGCGAAGATGGCTTTCGCCTACGGATCGGCGGCCGCTGCTGCGGGTTATTCGCTGAAGCTGGCCGCTGACGAGATCAAGAACCGCAATATCGCGTCTTTCGGTGTGCGCACGGGCCTCGCCACGCTGGCTGTGCTGACGTTCTTCGAGATACTTCCGCACTTTCCGGTGGGTGTTTCTGAAGTTCACTTCATCCTGGGCACCACAATTCTTCTGGTTCTCGGCGCCGCGCCGGCAGCATTCGGACTGGCCGCAGGGCTGGCCATTCAGGGGATGCTCTTCGCGCCCACCGATCTACCGATGTACTTCGTCAACCTCACGACGCTTCTGGTGCCGCTTTTCGCCGTTCATGCGCTGGCCAAGCGGATTGTTCCCGCAGGCAAGGCCTATGTCGACCTTGACTACACTGAAGTTCTGAAACTGTCCGGCGTCTATCAGGGCGGTATTGTCGCCTGGGTGGCTTTCTGGGCGTTTTACGGTCAGGGTTTTGGCGCCGAGAATTTCGGCGCCGTGATGAGCTTTGGGGCCGCATATCTGATCGTTATCGCGATCGAGCCGCTGGCTGACCTGGCTGTTTTGGCCACCGCCAAGGCGTTGAGGGGGCGTGGCCCGGACATGGCTGTATCTCGCCGCCTGTACAACGCGGCGTAAGCTTTGGGGGGCTCCGGGTGGAGCCCCCGGATCTTCTATGAAAACCCTGACACTGATCGGGATCGGGACCGGAAATCCCGATCATGTGACCCGTGCGGGCGAAGCGGCGATCCGCGCCGCCGACTTGATCCTTATTCCCAGGAAGGACGAGGCAAAGTCGGACCTCGCCGATCTTCGGCGCGACATCTGCATCGAAGTGATCGGGGAAGGCGCGGCGGAGAAACTCGTTGAATTCGATATGCCGATCCGCGACCGGGACGCGAACTATCGGGCGGGGGTGGACGCCTGGCACGATGCAATTGCCAGGGCCTGGGTCAGCGCCTTGCAACCTGGTCAGTCAGAGCATGTTGCCCTGCTTGTGTGGGGCGACCCTTCGCTTTACGACAGCACGCTGAGGATCGCCGATCGGCTGGACCCAAAACCGGAGGTTCGCGTCGTCCCCGGTATCACCGCGCTGCAGGCGCTGACGGCGGCCCATGCGATACCGCTCAACGACATCAATGCACCTGTGGTGATCACCACGGGGAGGCGTATTCAAGGAGATGGCTGGCCCAAGGACGCGCGTTCGGTGGCTGTCATGCTCGACGGCGAATGCAGCTTTGCCAGCCTTGATCCCACGGGCCTTCACATCTGGTGGGGCGCTTTCCTGGGGATGCGAGAGCAGGTGCTCATATCCGGTTCGCTCGCCTCGGTATCAGACGAGATCGTACGGACGCGTCGCGAGGCGCGCGAGGCCCATGGCTGGATCATGGACACTTATCTGCTCAAGCGGGTTTCGGCTTAAAGGGCCTTGCGGTAGATGCGGCGTCGGTCTTCGTCGGCAAGACCAGACATGATCCGAAATTCCTGCATTTTCGTCATCGAGAAAGCCTCGATGATCGTTTTCGGCAGGAACCGTGACAAAAGCGGGCTGTCGCTGAAGCGTGAAATCGCCTCTTCCCAGGTGTCGGGGATCTTTGGCAGGTCCATCTCGTAGGCGTTCCCCGAGAGAGGGGGACCAGGATCGAGGCCTTCTTCAATTCCGTGAAGCGCCGCCCCCAGCACCGCCGCGAAAACCAAATAGGGGTTGGTGTCGCATCCAGAAACCCGATGCTCGATCCGTCGCGCTTTCGGAGACCCTCCCGGCACGCGGACCGCCGAGGTGCGGTTCTCATAGCCCCAGGAGACGCCCGTCGGCGCGTGCGCGTCTTTGACGAACCTGTCATAGCTTTGCCCGTGGGGCGCAAAAATCAAGGTACTGTCCGGCATGGCTGCCAGGCATCCGCCGACGGCATGGCGCAGAGCATCGGTGCCGGCGTCTTTACCATCGTCGAAGATATTCGCACCGGCCCCGTCACTTACGGAGAAATGCATGTTAAACCCGTTTCCCGCCGCATCGGCGTTGGGTTTCGCCAGAAAACTCGCCATCAATCCGTGCTTTTGAGCCAGACCCTTCACAAGCATCTTGAACAGCCAGGTGTCGTCGGCGGCGCGCATTGCAGGTCGATGGGCCAGGTTGACTTCAAACTGACCAGGGCCTGATTCCGAGGTCAGCGCTTCGGCGCCGATTTCCATGACTTCGGCGCCCTCGTAAAGATCGGTGAAGTACAGATCGTATCGGTCAAGCTCGCTCAGGCTGAGAACTTCGCCGGCGTCTCTGTCTTCTCCAAGCAGATAAAACTCCAACTCGGTCCCGACGGCGACCGTCAGCCCGCGATCGGCATATGCCGAAAGCACAAGGTCCAAGGCATGCCGTGGGTCACCTGCAAAGGGCGTGCCACCCTCTGTGAACATCCACATTGGGCTAAGCCCCGCAGGCTTGGAAAGCCAGGGCATGGCGACGAAGCCCCGCTCGGTCGGTCTCAACACGCCGTCCTGATCGCCGCTGGCCAGAACCAGGGGGCTTCCTTCGATGTCATGGCCAAGAATATCGACATTGAGTGCCGACAGGGGCATGCGGATTTCGTCCCTCAGCTTGGCGGCCATGTGCCCCGGATACCGTTTGCCCCGGGCCAAACCGTTTAGATCGGCGGCGGCCGCCGAAATCGTCGTGTAGTTTTCTCTGCCCTTATCCAAGATTCACCGAAAAATCTGCGGACGATAACGAAGCCGGCGACGGGCCTCACGCGGTATATGCTGGTTCAGTCTGCGATTGATGGCACCGAAGACAGAGATCACCACCAGCGTCACCAGGATGAAATAGAAGGCGACAATCGGGTAGGGGATGAAGGGGTTAAACGTCTTGTCCGCAAAGTAGTTCGCATAATAAAGCGCATCGCCTCGCTGTTGCCAGGCGGGAAAGCTGCTGAAAAACACAAGTGTTGTGGCGTGGAACAAAAAAATCGCCTCATTCGTGTAAGCTGGCCAGGCGAGCCGAAGCATCGTTGGCCATGTGATCCGCTTGAATTTGGACCAGCCGGACATGCCATAGGCATCCGCCGCCTCGAGGTCGCCTTTCGGGACTGACCGCAGGGCGCCATAGAAGATCTCCGCTGAATAGGCAGTCGTGTTGAGGAACAAGACGACAAGGGCGCCCGCCCAGGCGCGGCTCAGCCAACGGGTCTCGGCAGCTATGCCGAAAATTTCTATGCCTTCCTTCGGCAACAAAACGAAGGCTTCGTAGGCAAAGAAGAACTGGATAAAGAGTGGAGAGCCACGGAACACGAAAATGAACCATTCACAGGGCTTGCGGAGGATGGGAGTCCGCGCTGCCTTGCCGAGAGCGACGGCGGTTGCCAGGCAGAATCCGGCGGACAGGGCCAAGAGAGCGAAGTAGATGTTCCAGATCATACCGGAACCGATCAAAGTGAACTGCTCGCATAGCGTAAAGTCCGACCGGGGCAGCAACCGTTCGCCCATCCCGACAGAGCGCAGGCCGTAGTCAGCGATAGTCTCCCAGCAACTCATGCCCGGCCCCCTTCCCGGGCTTCACCGGCGAGCGTTGCCTGGCCCCGGGAAACCCGGGCCGTAAGCCGCTTGAGAACCTTCTCGGAGACTTGCGTCAGCAGAAGGTAGAACACCAGCAGTGCCAGGAAATACCAAAATCGCCAATCGGGGTGCGGGTAGTCGAAAATCGGACCTTTGCTGCTGCCAAGTTCGCGCGCCCAGTAAACGATATCCTCGACACCCAAAAGGAACAGAAGGGGTGTCGCCTTAACCAGGATCATCCAAAGGTTGGAAAGCCCGGGCAGTGCGAATACCCACATTTGCGGCACCAGGATACGCCAGAATGTCTGGCGCTCG
>CAJICO010000539.1_pt1 | contig 14687 bp, 16 predicted proteins | sample 9199701 | NCBI WGS metagenome assembly CAJICO01 (sample SAMEA7708339, study PRJEB35096) | sediment metagenome | biome: marine neritic benthic zone biome [ENVO:01000025]; feature: sediment [ENVO:00002007]; material: shallow marine sediment [ENVO:03000034] sea grass bed [ENVO_01000059] ... | reverse complement strand
TTTCGAACTTGCCGGCGAGCGCGGACTTGAAGTCGATTTCCATTCTGACGAAACACTCGATCCCTCGTCCGAGACGCTTAGAATGATCGCCGAAGTGGCGCTGGAGATCGGCTGGGACCGACCCGTGACGGTCGGCCATTGCTGTTCGCTTTCCGCTCAGGATGAGGCGCGGGCGCTGAACACGCTTGATCTGGTGGCCAGGGCCGGGCTGAATATCGTCAGCCTGCCCATGTGCAACCTTTACCTGCAGGACCGGACCGACGGTCGCACACCCCGGGGCCGGGGCATCACGCTGGTGCACGAGATGGCGGATCGCGGCATCAACGTCAGCTTCGCATCCGACAACACCCGCGATCCCTTCTACGCATACGGTGATCTCGATATGCTGGAAGTAATGCGCGAAGCGACCCGTATCGGCCACCTGGATCATTCGCGCCCCGACTGGCCGTTGGCATTTTTCGCCAATCCCGCCAGGGCCTGCGGCTTCGAAACGCCCTCGCTGCTCCCTGGCTCGCCCGCCGATCTTATCGTGTTCCGCGCCCGCGACTGGACCGAGCTCTTCGCCCGCCCGCAGACCGACCGGATAATCCTGAGGGGCGGCGAGGAGATCGACGCGACACTCCCCGACTATTCTGAACTCGACCACCTCATGGAGGTTTCGCCATGAAAGCGAACATCGCCGCTGCCAAGGCCGCCCTGTCACACCTGGAAATTGACGAAAGCGATGCCGCCATCCGGGCCAAGAGCCGCGATTTCTTCTGGTACTCGCCGGTTCTTAAAGATCGGCTTGATCATGTTGTTGCCGATTTCGTCGTCAGCCCCAGGAGCGAAGCGGAAGTGATCGAGATCCTGCGCACCTGCTATGCCCACGACTGCCCGGTCACGACGCGGGGCGCGGGAACGGGCAACTACGGTCAGGCCATGCCGCTGGCGGGTGGCTGCGTCATGCACCTCCGCCACATGGACAAGGTGAAAGAGATCCATCCCGGGCGGGTCGTCACCGAACCGGGTGTGCTGCTCAAGGACCTCGATGCCGCCTGCAAGGAGCATTCGGGCCAGGAAATCCGCATGTTCTCCTCGACCTGGGCAACTGCAACGATCGGCGGCTTTATCGCCGGCGGCTCGGGCGGTGTTGGCTCCTGCCACTGGGGCAGTCTCCGCGACCTTGGCAACATCATCCGCCTCCGCGTGGTCACCATGGAGGAAGAACCGCGCACCCTGGAGTTCCGGGGCGAGGAACTGGCGCGTGTCTCCCACGCCTATGGCACCAACGGGATCATCACGGAAATCGAGATGCCGCTGGCGCCCGCTTATGACTGGGTAGAAATGTTCGTGGCCACCGACGAATTCATGGATGCGGTGAAATTCGCCGAGGATCTGGCCAACGAGGACGGCATCCTGATCAAACTAGCCACGGTCTTCGAAGCGCCCACCGCCAAGGATTACTTTCAACGGGTTGCGCCTTATGTGGAAAGTGACACCAACCTGATCGGATTGATGGTCGCGCCACAATCTATGGACGCGTTCCTGACGTTCCTGGCGCGGCGGCCCGAAGCCAGGCTGATCTACCGCAACGACGATCACGACTGGGCACGCCACCCGGGCCCGGTCTTCGAATATGGCTGGAACCACACGACGCTCCGCGCCTTGAAAGTCGATCCGTCGATCACTTACCTGCAGGTGCGCTATGGCTATCCTCGTCACAGAGAGCTGATCGCCGAGTTGCGGGAAAAATTCTCGCCCGAAGTTCTGCAGCACCTCGAGGTGATGAAGGAACACGGCAAGGTCATGTTCGCCGGCCTGTCGCTGGTGAAATTCAGCAGCGAAGAGCGGCTGGATGAAATCGTGAAAGCCCATGAAGATGCGGGTGCGATGATCTTCAATCCCCACCGTTACACGCTGGAGGAAGGCGGGCGGCAGACCGTCGACGACCGGCAGCTCCGCTTCAAGCGCGAGGCCGATCCGAAGGGATTGCTGAACCCCGGCAAGATGATCGCCTGGGACGATCCCGATTGGGATTACGCCCGGATGTATGCCTATCCAAAGCTTCAGGCGGCTGAATGACGCGCGCCCTGGTGCTGTTCGCCCATCCTTGCGCAGAAAGTTACGGCGCGGCCCTGCATGCGAAGATCGTGGAAACTCTGCAAGGGCGCGGCTGGGAGGTCGACGATTGCGACCTTTATGCCGAGGCCTTCCAGCCAGTTCTGACGACCGAAGAGCGGCGCAGCTACCACGACGAAGAGATCAACACCGCGCCTGTCGCCGAATATGTCGAACGCCTGCGCGCGGCAGAGGCGCTGATTTTTTCTTTTCCGGTCTGGAACTTCGGCTATCCGGCGATCCTGAAGGGCTTCCTCGACCGGGTGTTCCTGCCCGGCGTTTCCTTCAAGCTGGTCGATGGGCAGGTGCGGCCGAACCTGACGCATATAGAGAGACTTTCCGCCGTCACGACTTATGGCGGCACCCGCATGCGGGCCTTCCTGGCAGGCGACCCGCCGCGCAAGCATTTCACGCGCGCCGTTCGCTACGCGACGCAGCCGGGCAAGATGCGGTATCTGGCGCTTTACGACATGAACCGGGCGAGCGATGCGAAGCGTGCGGCGTTTCTTGAGAGCGTGGGGCGCGAGATGGACGCGCTCTGATGCGGGCGCTTGTTGTCTATTGCCACCCGAAGGAGGGCAGTTTCACCGCCGCCGTGCGCGACCGGGTGGTGGCAGAGCTGGAAAGCGCGGGCGCGGAGTTTCGGATCAACGATCTCTATGGCCGGGGGTTCGACCCCATCCTGTCCGCCGAGGAATTCGACAAATACAACGAGGCCGACAACGCCGCGCGGGTCACCGAAGATGTGCCCGACATCCGATGGTGCGACACGCTCATCTTCATCTATCCGACATGGTGGTTCGGCCTGCCCGCCATGATGAAAGGTTGGCTGGATCGCGTGTTCTTGCCCGAAGTCGCATTTCACATGCCGAGAGAAAACGAAACGATCCGCCCGGCGCTGACGCATATCCGCAGGCTCGGGCTTTTCACCACCTGCGGCGCCAGCCGGTGGCTGACGTTTTTCGTCGGTGCCCCGGGCAAGCGGCTGATCTTTCGCGGGATCGGCGGACTTTGCGCCCGGCCGCTTCGGAAGGTTTTCGTCGCTCACTATCTGATGGATAGTTCCACCGACGAAAGCCGGGCGCGCCATCTGGACAAAGTCTCGGCAGAAACCAGACGGTTGATCGCCACGCGGAAAGGGAAAACCACATGACCAAACGACTGGATTGGGCCGACTATCGCACGACCGAATTCGCCGGGATCGATCCGGAAAAGGTCATCGCCATCCTGCCCACCGCCGCCATCGAGCAGCACGGGCCGCACCTGCCGGTGGGCGTGGATACGATGATCGCCGAGGGCATGCTGGCCGAACTGCGTGGCCAATGCCCGGATGATCTGGATATCAGGATCCTGCCGGTTCAGGCGGTCGGCAAATCGAACGAGCATCTCCACGCGCAGGGCACCCTGACGCTGACAGCAGAGACGGCCCTTCGCGCCTGGAAGGAAATCGGCCTTTCCGTTGCCCGGGCGGGTGTCCGAAAGATCGTGATCGTCAACAGCCATGGCGGCAATCTCGACCTGATCTCGATCCTGGCGCGCGAGTTGCGGGTGGATGCCGGTATGCTGGCGGTCAAGTGCCAGTGGGGTAACTTCGGTGCGCCGGAAGGCATGTTCTCGGCCCGCGAGGCCGCGTTCGGCATTCACGGCGGCGACAGGGAGACGTCGCTGATGCTCCATTTTCACCCCGAGCTTGTGAATATGGACGAGGCCAAGGACTTCACCTCGACCGCCGAAACTTCGCGAATCGCTCCGATTGGTCCCGTGTCCTATGGGTGGGTGTCGTCCGATCTGAATCCATCCGGCACCGTTGGCGAGGCGCACCTCGCCACTTCCGATAAGGGAGAGACGCTTGCTCGCCATCAGGTTGCAGGTTTTATTGACCTTCTGCGGCAGGTGCGGGACACATCCCTCGGCAAATTCACGCCAACTTCGAACGACAAGGCCTGACCCAGCAACGTTTTGTTGACAATTTGTTAACATTAATTAGCTATTGGTAAAAATGAAGTTCTCGCAAAGAGGACAAGGGGAACATTCCCCAGGGATGAGATCGATGGCCTTAGGCACCATATTCGCAACGTTTCCCGTCGCGGTTGCAGCGTCGGCATTTCTGTCGCTTGTAAATGGGCTGGGGATAGGAGAGGCGCTGTTGCTTTATTCCCTGTCCGGTATCCTGGCCATGACAATCATTTCCGCCGCCATCGCTTTGGCCTGGGAAGATTAAAGCAGGTCTTCATAGATCGATCTCGCCGCCTCTGCCGTCAGTTCCCTTGGATTGCCGCCCATTGAAGGGTCGCGCAACGCATCTGCAACCAGCCTGTCGAAATCCGGATTTTCCACACCCAGTTGGGTGAGTGACTTCGGAATCCCCATGCTGTCGTTCAGGTCATCGACATAAGCGCAGAACCCGTCGAACCCGCCTTCGATCCCAAGATACGCCGCCGCACTGTCGAATTTCGTGCGGATCGCATCGGCATTGAAACGCAATACCGCAGGCATGAAGACCGCATTCGTGGTGCCATGATGCGTGCCGTGATGCGCTCCGATCGGATGGGACAGGGCGTGAATGGCCCCCAGCCCTTTCTGGAATGCCGTGGCCCCCATAGCGGCAGCGCTCATCATGTTGGCCCGCGCCTCGATGTCGCCGCCATCGGCGTAGGCGCGCGGCAGGTAGTCTTTCACCAGCCGCATGCCTTCCAGCGCAATCCCTTGGCTGAGCGGATGGTAATGCGGGCTGCTATAGGCCTCGACACAATGAGCGAAGGCATCGAGCCCGGTACCCGCGGTGATCGGTTTCGGCATGCCCACGGTCAGTTCGGGATCGCAGATCACGACCGACGGCAGCATCTTCGGGTGGAAGATGATCTTCTTTTCGTGGGTCCCGGAGTTCGTAATCACGCCGGCGCGCCCCACTTCGGATCCGGTTCCGGCGGTGGTGGGCACCGCGACGATCGGATGAATGCCGTCCGGGTCGGCCCGCGTCCACCAGTCGCCGATATCCTCAAAATCCCAAATCGGCCGCGTCTGCCCAGCCATGAAGGCGAGTGTCTTGCCAAGATCGAGGCCTGATCCGCCTCCGAAGGCAACGACACCGTCAAAGCCGCCCTCGCGGTACAGGCGCAAACCATCATCGACGTTCAAATCACTCGGGTTCGGGTCGACACGGGAAAACATCGCGCGGCCAAAGCCCTCGGCCGCGAGCAGATCGAGCGTATGGCTGGTGATGTCCATTTCGGCCAAACCCCGGTCGGTTACCAGCAAAGGTTTGGTGATGCCCGCCGCCATACAGGCGCCGCCAATCTCGGCGATCCGGCCCGCGCCGAAACGGATGTTTGTAGGATAGGACCAGTTGCCGGTGAGGCTCATGATGTGGCCTTTCTGAGGTGATAGGATTTGGGCCGCGTCAGGGCGCCATAGGCAAGCTTCGAAAGGCCTGCGCCCTTGCCTGTGTCCTTGCAGCCGGTCCAGCAGAGAGCGGGGTCAAGATAATCGCAACGGTTCATAAAGACCGTCCCGGTCTGAACCAAATCGCCGATACTCTCCGCCGCCGCCGGATCGGATGTCCAGATGCTGGCGGTCAGGCCGAAACGGCTGTCATTCATCAACCTGATGGCCTCCTGATCGTCTTCCACCGGCATGATCCCAACTGCGGGACCGAAGGTTTCGTCACGCATGATCCGCATATCGTGGGTGACGCTGGTCAGCACCTGTGGCGTGACAAAGGCGCCGCCGTCGTCCGCATCAGCCTTCGGGATATGGGCCACAGCGCCATCTGCCAATGCCTCGTCAATCTGCGCCCTGACCTCGGCGGCGAAACGAACATTGGCCATCGGTCCAAGCGTCGTCTCTGGGTCAAGCGGGTTGCCGAGTTTCTGTTGGCTTACCCAGGACACGGCCTTTTCAACAAAGGGATTGAAAAGCGACTGGCTGACATAGATGCGCTCGATCCCGCAGCAGCTCTGGCCGGCATTGAACATGGCGCCATCCATCAATGTGTCGACTGCGGCATCAAGATCAGCGTCGGCGCGAACATAGGCCGGGTCCTTGCCGCCCAGCTCGGTCGAAATGGGCATGAAGGTTCCGGCCGCCGCCTTTTCGATGGCCTGACCCCCGCCGACCGAGCCGGTGAAATTCACGAAATCGACCGCCCGCTCGGCGATCAACGCGGACGTCGTGCCATGATCCAGGACCAGGCTCTGAAATACATCCCCGGGCACACCGGCCTCATGCAGCGCCTCTGCCAGACGCTCGCCGACCTGAAGCGTCTGGCGGGCGTGTTTCAGGATCACGGAATTCCCGGCGATCAAGGCAGGCGCGATCGTGTTGATCGCGGTCATGTAGGGGTAGTTCCAGGGCGCCACAACCAAAACGGCGCCCCAGGGCTTGCGCCGGATCAGCCGCCGAAACGTGTCGCTGTCTTCGACCACATCATCCGCCAGGCCGTCCGGCGCCACCTTGGCCATGTACTGGACCCGCTCATTGAACCCCCCGTATTCCCCGCCGTAACGAATGGGCCTGCCCATCTGATGAGCCAGTTCGACCGCCATGCGGTCGGTGGTCTGCCCAACGATCTCGTTGGCCTTCAGAACCATCCCGATCCGCTCTTCCAGCGGCCGCCCCGCCCAAAGATCCTGCGCCAGTCTCGCTTTGCTTGCCGCCGCAAAGGCCGTTTCGCGCGTCACAACCTGCCGGGTCAGATAAACCGAGCCGTCTATAGGCGATATCAGGTCAACTGTCGTCACTCCGCACCCCTGGGATTGCTTCGGCTGATCACTCTTTTCACCCGCATTCCGTCCGACACGCAAGAAGCATCTTCCGCTTGCAACCGGGCCGAGAGCGCTCATGCTGGCAATGCAGAGGGAGACATCAAGATGGATAAAGTCAGGTACGCGGTCGTTGGCGCCGGGTGGATCAGTCAGGAGGCGTTCATGCCCGCCGTCCCACAGGTCGAGAATTCCGAGATCACCGCAATTGTGACCGGCAACGCCGAGACGGCGGCAAAGCTTGCCGACTTCTACGGGATTGGTCACACCTGCGGCTATGACGGCTACGATGACTTGCTGGCCGCCGACGTGATCGACGCGGTCTATGTGGCGCTGCCGAACTCGATGCACGCCGAGTATGCCATTCGCGCCATGAAAGCCGAGAAACATGCGCTTGTCGAAAAGCCGCTCGCGGTCTCAGAGGCGGAATGCGAAGCCATGATCGCGGCCGCCTCGGAAAACGGTGTTCACCTCATGACCGCCTACCGCCTGCACGCCGAGCCCATGACAGTCGCCGCGCTGGAGTGCCTCCGGGCGGGCGACATCGGTGAGGCGAAACTATTCAGCTCTACGTTCGGGTTTCAGTCGGACGCCTCAAACCACCGGTTGCTGGGCGAGCATTGGGGCGGGCCTTTGCAGGACATTGGCGTCTACTGCCTGAATGCCGCGCGTCAGGTCTTTGCCGACGAACCGGTGGAGGCCCATGCCATGAAGGTGCACGGGAACGGCGACACCAGGTTCACCGAAGTCGAAGGCTCCATGTCGGTGACGCTCAGATTTCCCCGCGATCGCCTGGCGCAATTCACCGTCAGCTTCGAAAGCGGCGACATCGACACTTTTCGAGTCGTCGGCAGCGAAGGTGTGATTGAAGTGCTGAACGCATTCGAGATCAGGCATTCGCCAAGGGTGCGCATTACCAAGGGGGGCGAAACCCGGGAGCTTGCGTTCCAGGACAGCGATCACTTCGGCGGCCAGCTTGCCTATTTCAGCGACTGTATCCTGTCGGGCCAGCCGCCGACCGCGGACGGTGCGGAAGGTCTGGCTGATGTTCGGGCCCTTCTGGCAATCGAGGCTTCGGCCAAAACCGGCCAGCCGCAGAAGATCGAACCGACCGAAATCCTGGCACGCCCGAGTGCGACCACGGTGCGTGTCATACCCCGCACCGATCGGCGGCTGGTCCTTTGATCCAAGCTCACGCAGCCAAGGCGAGCTTCTGAAATTCTGCGGCCGGCAAGGGCCTCGACCAGAAATAGCCCTGACCGATGTCGACACCCAGAGCCTTCAGAATGTCTCGTTGCTGCGCATTTTCCACGCCTTCGGCAACCAGCCTAAGCCCCATGCCTCTCGCCACTTCCACGGTGGCCGCAACGATGGAAAGATCGTGCTTGTTGCTCTCGATCCCGGCCACAAAACTTTTGTCCACCTTGATTTCGGCAACCGGCAGCGACCTCAGGTGGGACAAAGAGGCAAATCCCGTGCCAAAATCGTCGAGCGAAATTTCAAAGCCGCGTTCGGCCAGATTATCCAGCGCCAAACGCGACGCGTCAGAGCCGCGGCCGAACATGCAACCTTCCGTGACTTCCAGGAGCAAATCCGCCGAAGTCACGCCTTCGGCTTCGGCAGCTCCGATATTCTCGACAAGCAGCTCGGGCGACCGCAGCTCGCTGGGATGAATATTTAACGCGACCTTGCCAAATTTCACATTCTGGCCGCGCCACACGTTAATGTCGGAAGCGATGATTTCGACGATCTGGCGTGACAATCCCGGCAACAGCCCACGCTCGGTCGCGATCTGGAAAAATTCGTCCGGCGGAACGGAAACGGTTTCGCCATCGTGCCATCTGGCCAGCGCTTCCGCACCAACAAGGCGGCCATCAAAAAGCGAGTACTTCGGCTGATACCTGACCGAAATTTCATGGTTGGCAAGCGACTTCCTCAGACCAAGTTCCAGTTTGTCTTTCCTGATCACCTCGGCGCGCAGATGTTCGTCAAAGACAACGCAGAGCCCCTTTCCCCGGGATTTTGCGGCGTTCAGCGCCAGATCGGCGTTCCGCATCAACTCGGTCAGCGTAGCGCCGTGATCGGGAAATATGGCGGCCCCCATCGAGACACCCATATGCACCTGGCGACCGCTCAGATTTGCAGCACGGGATAAGCGGCTGATCACCCGCCGGGAGACTTCCAACGCTTCTTCGCGGGTTTCCACGTCTTCCGAAATAAACGCAAACTCGTCGCCGCCAAGCCGGGCAACATTGTCGCGATCATCGACGCTCCGGGCCAGTCGGGCACCAACCGTGGCCAGCAATTCGTCACCGGTTCCATGTCCGTAGACATCATTCACATTCTTGAAATTATCCAGGTCGAGGATGTGAAACGAAAAGCATCTTCCTTTCCTGGATGCGTCCAGAATGGTCTGCTCTACCCGATCGGAAAACGCTTTCCTGTTAGATAGGCCGGTTACCTGATCGATGTTGGCCAGCAGAAAATTTTCGCGCTGCGATTCCTCAAGATCAGAAATCGCCAACGTCAGCGCGGCAACGGATTTGTCCCGCTCACGGGCGGTTTCCCCGGCGACATGAGCGAAATAGGCCAGAAATCCGCCATAGGAGATAGCGTAGGCCGTGATCGTCCAGGCCTGGGGACTTTGCCCCAAGTGCACAGACAGGATCACAGTGCCAAGAACAGTGAGGTAGTAAAACCCGGCCGCGGCGAGTGTGCGGTGCATCATGAACGCACCGCCCGCTGACATGCCCGCGCAGACCAACAGCACAACCAGATGATCCGCGGATTGGCCGAGACCAATGGTGGCAAATGTCAGAGCCGCCCACGGCAGCGCAAGGATGACCGAGAATGCACAAAGATGCAGTGACGCATTGCGGGAAACCCGCGTGATGATTTTCTTTGATCGTGCGGCGCGCCGCGAGCGAACGAACACCACACGGCACAGCAGAAGGGTCGAGCAGACCCAGAGCGTCAGAAAACTGGCGTTCGCCTGATTACCCTCGCTGATGCTGAAAATGGCTGCGCATGCCGCCGTAACCGACACGCCGGCGGGAGTGTTTCTGACAACACCCTCGACGTCCTTGACGCCAGGACGAGCCGTTAACGGCTGAATGACTGTCGACAGTTGCGATGGCATGGTGCCTGGAGTGATCCGCCTCCGGCCAACCCTTGACACCAAAACCCTAAGGTTTGCCGAATTTTGCCTGGCCTAGCCGAGCGGCGAGACGCCGTTAACCGTCAGGAACGCCGAATAAAGTGATGTCGTGCCGCATATGAACAAACGGTTCAGCTTCGGCCCGCCAAAACACACATTGCCGACGGTCTCGGGGATTCTGATTTTGCCGATCAGTTCTCCATTGGGGTCGAGGCAGTGCACACCGTCCGATGCCGACGACCAAATGCGCCCTTCGCGGTCCAGCCGGAATCCGTCAAACGCGCCCTCGGTGCAGGTCGCAAATATCTCGCCACCGCCCAGAGTTCCGTCCGGGTTGACCCTGTGCCGGCGAATGTGGCGGGGTCCGTCAGGATCGTGCGAAATACCCGTGTCAGCGATGTAAAGCAGGCTTTCATCGGCTGAAAAGGCGAGCCCGTTGGGCTTTACGAAATCATCGGCGACCACGGTGATTTCCCCTGAAGGATCAACGCGGTAAACATAGCAGGCGCCGATCTCGCTATCGGCCCTGTCGCCTTCATAGTCGGAAAGAATTCCATAGGTGGGATCTGTAAACCAAACCGAACCGTCGGATTTCACGACAACGTCGTTCGGCGAATTCAGCCGCTTGCCCTGATAATTGTCGGCGATCACGGTGATCGACCCGTCAAGCTCGGTTCGGGTCACCCGGCGGGTCAGATGCTCGCACGACACCAGGCGCCCCTGCCGGTCGACCGTGTGACCGTTGGCGTTGTTGGACGGCTCGCGAAAGACCGACACGGCGCCGTCCGTTTCATCGTACCGAAGGATGCGATTGTTCGGAATGTCGGACCACAGCAGATAACGGCCCGCCGCGAACCACACCGGCCCCTCCGACCAGCGCGCGCCCGTCCAGAGCCGCTCTACACGCGCATGGCCGACAAAACAGGCGGAAAACCCGGGATCTATGACGTCGAACCCGGTTCCCTCGACAACTCCGAACATGAAAGTCTCCCTACTCCAGTGTCTCTCTTACTATCTGCGCCGTATCTTCCACAACTGCGTCAAAGTCCTGCGCAATGTCGATCCGCCGGCCGTCCTCATCACCCTGCAGCGCTTCGAGGGCAGCGTACTGACTGTCGAGCAGCGACGGAGGCATGAAATGCCCCGCCCGCGCGGCCATGCGATCGGCCACCACGCGTTGCGGCGCATCCAGGTGAAGAAACATGACAGGCTCGCCCGCCGCGCCGCGGATGATATCGCGGTACGCCCGCTTCAGCGCCGAACAGCCGATGGCCACCGGCCCGGCGGTCGCCTTCAGGGTATGCCCCACATCTGCCAGCCAGGGCGCCCTGTCATTGTCGTCGAGAGCAATGCCGGACGACATCTTGCGAATGTTCCCGGGAGGATGCAGCGCGTCCCCATCCACAAAGGCCAGCAACCCGCGCGCCGCCAGCGCTTCGCCGACGCTCGTCTTGCCGCACCCGGCGACCCCCATGATCACGAAGCAGCGCATCAGCCGGCCAACTTATCGAAGGAAATACGCCTCAGGTCTCAACTCCGGCTGTCTGGTGGAGCCGAGGTCTGTCCAACGGCCATCTCAGCTCATCTTAGGTGATCTCATTTACAATTGAAAAGATTAGACAAAAAGACGGTTCTAGTTTCAAGCACTTGCTTCTAATCTCATCCCTTCTCAACACTGATTTTGGGATGGCGAGCCAAGGCTCACGGTCAAGAAGGTTGAAAGCCTTATCGTCGTGTTCCTCATACTGATGGATCATAAAAGAGCGGCAGGGCAATCTCCGTTTCGATGAACGGGTAAAACCCGATCAACAGGAGCGCGATCGGCGGGGTGGCATAAACCCAGTTCTGAAAGAGGCGGTTTCGCATGTTCGGAAACTTCCTTCAATTTGTCCAGGTTGATGGCGGTGGTCGGTCCCACGAAATTTATGGGGCCACAGCAAGAGTCTAGGCATCAGCGCTGCCGGTCGAGAGATGTTTCAGGATGTACCGATGCCACGGGATGAATAGCAGCGTCGCGATCTCCACGACAGCGCCGACAAGCGTGGTTATTGGAAACTCGCCCGCAGAGACCATCGTGTAAACGCGCAAAACGCCCGCAAGCGCCATGATCGAAAATACGATCTTCAAAACTGGGGCACATGTCTTGATGTTGAAGGCCATCCAGAGGCTTAGCCAGAATACCCCTGTAAACCAGATACCATAGACACGGATTTGTGCGTGGAAATCCGTGGTGATCTGCTCGGCCGGCACAAAAGCGCCGCGCCAGTGAACGTCGCCAGAAGGCCGGTCAACAAGGGGACGGCATTAGATCCGACCAGTACGATTTGAAACAAGCGTGTCATGTTTTCTCCTAAGCGGTCTTCGTATTAGTGGATTGCATATTTCATAAGACTGATGGCCAGCCCGAGGCCGCCGGTGATCCCTGCTCCGACCACGGCGCTTGCGACGTTTCCTCGGACACGCCATCCAATTCGAGCGCCAAAGTAGATGAGCACGCCGAGCACCAAGATCTGAGCAATCGAAAAGGCCGTGGCTGAATCGAAGGCCCCGGCCCAAGCCATGGCGAAGGCCGCGGCAGGCCCGTTCGCGGCCAGTAGAACGGTTTGGCTGTGGGTCCAGGCCGCCTGGATATCTGTCCAATCTGCCGGTTTGCCGGATTTCAGCACCCGTTCGCAAATCTCGGCATAGGCCTTGGCGACCGCCACAACCGCTACCGTTCCGAACAGGACCAGCGCCTGTTTTCCAGGTGCCTCAATCGGGTGGTGCATGGCCATGAGGAAGGCCATGACCGTGATCGAGCCGTAGACAACACCAAACGCGGCTTCGTCAATCCGCCGCGGTGCTGCTGTCATCGGACCATTTCGCGTCGTAGTGGGAGCCGTCGCAGAACGGCTTGTTCTTCGACAAACCGCAGCGACAGAGCGAGTATTTGGCCCGCGATGCGCCCGCACCGTTGAACTCCGCCTCGAGCGCGACGTTGGCGACGTGGTAGGGGCCGTCCTTTTCGACGTCTATGCCGACATCCCCGGTCGTCATGTGCTGGGCGGGTTGATCCCCGACCGAAATGCGCAGCGCTCCCGAAGGACAGGCGGCGATCACATCGGTGATCGCGTCCAGCGTGCCGTTTTCGGGCTGGATCCATGGTGTCTTCTTCGGGTCGAAAACCGCTGCGGCACGGGCCTGGCATTGCGCGGCGTGGGTGCAAAGAACGGGCGTATAGCTGACCGTGACCTCTACGCCGTTCACCCGGCCGGTGTAGTTCACCGGCGTGTTGCGCAGGCGGCTGCGATCCGGCGCGCTGGTGAACCCGATCTTATTATGGGTTCCGTCGCAGAACGGCTTGTTGGCGGACGCGCCGCAACGACACAGCGCGGCTTTCGGCTTGCCAGTCAGGTCCGCCTCAACAGAGCCTTTCAGGTTGGGCGGGTTCTCGACGATCAACGGGCCGTCCTGGGCCGGGATGATCTTGGGCAAGTCAGTCATGGTTTTGGCCTTTCGTTGGGGCTGAGGACAGTTCAGGCGTTGCGGTTTGACAGCCAGACCCAGAAGCTGAGCACGATGGCCGAACCGGAGATGAAGGTCATCACGGTACCGGGGAAGAAGTTCACGTATCCGGGGAAGTCTACGAAGAGCAGGTAGCCCAGGTCTGCCAGACCGCCGACCATGCCGGTCACCCAGATCGCCGTCATGCTACCGCGCCAGATCAGCAACCCGCCGATGATCGTGGCCACGCCGAACCACAAAAGGTTCCATCCATGCTGGTTCAGGATGCCCCCGACGGCGGCGTGATACTCGGCCTTCAGCGCTTCGGCGTCGATTGCGTCGGCGATGGCGGCAAAACCGGACGAGGCGTCAGAGGTCAGTACCATGATGCCGGCGAAGGCGTGAACCAGCCCCCAGATCACCCAAAGAACGGTGGCAATTTTCAGGGCGAGAGATTGTGCGTTTGTCATTGTTGTTTCTCCTGTGAGTTGGGTCTCAGCTTTGGCCGAGCAACTTGCGGTACTTCGAGATGAACAGATCGCGGCCCTTCATCATTCGCGTGATCCAGTCGCCGAGCGTTGCGATCATCATGAAGGAACTGCCGCGCGCGGGGCCCAGCGGCACAAGGATCGGGGCCTTGTCGCCCCAGGGCGAATAAGGTTTGAGATCCTCGATCCGGGTGCCGGAGGCGAGGGATTTCAGTGTCTTTTCCAACCACGGTTTCTGACGCGATATCCCGACGATGGTCATGGCATCGCCTGCGGCGGCGATGTCCCCGGCGGCGAACACGTTCGCCAAGGTGGACGGGCGCAGATAGCCATCGACCTTGATCCGGCCATCAGCGGCGCGGTCCACGTCCGGCAGAGTGTCCGCCACGGATGTCAGCGCACGAGAGCCCACGGCAGGCACGATCAGGTCGGCCTCGATCTCTCGCCCATTCGAAAGCGTGACAATGCCACCCTCCGGTGCATCTCGCCCCGGCAGGGTTTGGGCCCGCGCACTTGTGATGACCTCGACGCCCATAGCGTCCAACTTGGCCTGCAAGGTCTTACCCAGCTTCCCCGGAACGTCGGGGAACAGCACCGGATCGCTCGCCACCAGCGTGACCGACTTATCGGGATGCGCATGGGCGATTTCGCCGGCCAGTTCCGTGCCGACAGCGCCGGCACCGATGATCAGAACCCGTT
>CAJICO010000062.1_pt1 | contig 14966 bp, 12 predicted proteins | sample 9199701 | NCBI WGS metagenome assembly CAJICO01 (sample SAMEA7708339, study PRJEB35096) | sediment metagenome | biome: marine neritic benthic zone biome [ENVO:01000025]; feature: sediment [ENVO:00002007]; material: shallow marine sediment [ENVO:03000034] sea grass bed [ENVO_01000059] ... | reverse complement strand
GGCCGCCAGATCGCCGCTGGTCTCGATGGATTTCAGCCGGTCGGCGGCCGCGCAAATGACCCGATCTCCGGCTTCATGTCCAAGGGTGTCGTTGATCTGCTTGAAACCGTCCAGGTCGATTTGCAGCACATAGGTGGTGCCGTACCTTTCGTTCTCGCCACGGTCGTCGATCATGGCAAGATGTTCCTGCACCGCCCGCCGGTTCGGCAGGCCTGTCAGATCGTCGATCAGGGCCAGTTTGGCGACACGCCGGTTTGCCGCGGCGAGAACGAAAGGTACGGCAACACCTATGTGCTGCAAATCGATCTGGACGGTTTCAAGCAGATTAACGACACCCTTGGACATGAAGCCGGAGATCGGGTCATTTGCGCCACCGCCGACCGGCTGAAATCCATCGAGACCAGCGGCGATCTGGCGGCCCGGATCGGTGGTGACGAATTCGTCCTGATACTTGACTGTACCCAGGCCAGCGACAGGGCCATTGAAACCGCAAACGAGATCATCTCGGTCATCCAGCAGCCGGTGGAATGCGAAACGCAGCCTCTGCGGGTCGGCGCCTCGGTCGGGATCGCACGATTTGAGCCCGAAGAAGAAAAAATGTCGGACACGCTTCGAAACGCCGACATCGCGCTTTACAGGGCAAAGGCACAAGGCAAGGGATGCGCTGTCGAATTTACCGACGCTCACAAGGAAGAGGTTCTCGAACGGCAGAAAACCTCGGACGAAATCCTGAGTGGGCTGGAGCGTGGAGAGTTTGAGCCTTTTTTTCAGCCGATCATTGATTCCTGGACCATGCGGGTTGTCTCGGTGGAAATGCTGGCCCGATGGCGCCATCCGATTGACGGGATCCTGCCGCCGGCGAATTTTCTGGGCATCGCAGAAGAACTGAAGCTTTTGTCCTCGATAGACAGATCGGTTTTCTCCGCGGCGCTTGCTGGTTTCGAAACGATGCGCGGCGCTGGCGTCACCCCGCCCCGTCTTTCAATCAACGTGTCTGGCGCAAGGCTGATGCAGCCGGACTTTTTTCACTTGCTCCAGTCCGCCCAGAATTCGCGCATTCATGTTGACGTTGAACTGCTTGAGTCGACGTACCTCGATGAACTCACCGAAGAGATGGACTGGCGCCTGGATCAGGTTCGCTCGCTTGGCGCGGGCATTCATATTGACGATTTTGGTACCGGGCACTCTTCGATCGCCGGTCTGATCCGGATCGCCCCGGACAAGCTTAAGATAGACCGGCAATTTGTCCTGCCGGCGCTGGAAAGCCATCGCGCCCGGGACCTGGTCAAAATCATCCTGGGCATTGCCGAGCTTCTGAATATCGAGGTTGTGGCCGAAGGCATCGAAACGATGGATCACGCCCGGGCCATGCGCGATCTGGGGTGCCGGTACCTGCAGGGGTTTGCCTTGGGCAAGCCGATGCAACTGACAGATCTCGTCGGGTTGCTGAAGGAGAAAAAAGGTATTGCCGGGTTGCGGCGTCCGGCCTGAGACGCGGCCCGCGGCCCTGGCCCGCCCGCATCCTAACCGCTTGAAGGCGGAGAGACTTTCTGGGAAGACATGTCAACGCGCGGCGCGTTTCAGGGGGGCTGTCACATCGAGCATGTACGGATCGCGGTTGTCGGTGCCGGCCTGATTGGCAGACGCCACATCGAGATTGCCAGCGCTTTGGCAAGCCTCGATGCGATTGTCGATCCAGACCCCGATGCGGCTGACATCGCCGCAGCGAAGGGCACCGAATGGCACGCCGATTTTGCCACCTACCTTGGGCAAAGGCGGCCCGATGGCGTCATCATCGCCACACCGAACGGGTGTCACCTTGCCCAGGGCAAGCTTTGTGTCGATGCCGGGCTGCCGGTGCTGATCGAAAAGCCTTTGGCCGAAAATGCGGCGGACGCGGTTTCCCTGGCCCGCCATGCGGACAGCCGGGGGGGACGCATTCTAGTTGGCCACCACCGGCGCCATTCCCTGATTGCACAGGCCGCCAAGCAGGCTCTGGATGAGGGCAGGCTTGGCAGGATCGCAACCGTCAATGCCATGTTCTGGCTGCACAAGCCGGCGGACTATTTCCAGGCGGACTGGCGGAAAAGACCCGGCGGCGGGCCGACCTACATCAACCTTATCCACGATGTGGATCTTCTTCAGTACTTCTGCGGGCCGATCATCCGGGCTCAGGCGCGCGAAGCCAGCCATATTCGCGGTTTTCAGGTTGAAGACACCTGCGCGGTCATCGTGGAGTTCGAGAGCGGGGCTCTGGGCACGATCTCGATCAGCGATACCGTTTCAGCGCCCTGGAGTTGGGAGATGACCTCGGGCGAGAACGCCGTTTATCCCAAAACCGACCAGACCTGTTATGCGATCGGCGGTACCCGGGGCTCGCTATCAGTACCGGATTTACGGCTTTGGACTCATGAGGGGCAGCAAAGCTGGTGGTCGCCCATCGGCAACGAGACTCTGACATCCGAGCGCAACGATCCGATCGTTGCTCAGTTCATGCATTTCCTCGACGTGATCCACGGCAGGGCCGAGCCACTGGTCTCGGCCCAGCTGGGTGCCCGCAATATCGCTGTGCTGGACGCCATCAAGGCCGCCGCCCGTCAGGGGGGATCACGAGATGTGGACGATTTCCTTGGCGGTCTTCAGACGTTGCCCTGAAAGCGGGCAAGGCTTGAACAGTTTTGCCGTTCTATTCGAAAGATCTGTTCGACCGGCCCCGTAAGCGCTATCGGCCCCAGACGCGGACCTGGCCGCAATCCATATGCACGAAGTTGGAGCGGCTGTATTTGCCAACGCCCCCGGCAGAGCACGAGATGGCGGCCCGTGAAATCTGGCTGACCGACCGGTTGGGCAGTCTGATATCCGCCGCCTGACCCTTCATGTGAAGCGAATTGCGTGCCACCGACCGCGACCGCGATCTGAGCATCGAATTGGTCTTGGGTGTGCGGTATCCGGAGAGCAGCAGATAGGGCGTGTCGGTATCGAGAAGACGATGCGAAGCCGCCAGAATGTCGATAGCGCGTGTGTCCATGCCGATCTTTCGATCAGTACGCCAATCCCGCATGAAGTGACTGATCTCTTTCAGCGCTTCGGGGATATACTCGCCCTCGATCCAATAGACGGTGTTGAGCCTTTCGCCGGTGCGTCCCGAGTGCATCCAGATGGATCGGACGTCGCCTGCGCCTTTCAGAAGGCCAAAGGCATTTGAGTATGTCGGTGCTGCCACCAATGTCGTCGCTGCTAACGCGCCAAGCAAACCTCGCCGCGTAACGCCCGTCGAACTGAAAGTCGTCATGCTTTCACGTGTCCCGTTCTTGTCCCTCCCGCCGTTGTGCGCGGCGGTGAAGTCACCTTACTCCCCCCAAGGTGCGGTTTGTTTATTACGCAAATGGTTAATGGAAGGAACAGGGCAGGTGCGGATTGGCGGCCGCGAAGCGGAAATCGGCGAAAATCCGCCAATAAGAACAAACCGATGGCCTGTGTTCTTCGCGCAATGGCACCGTTGCAACAGAGATACAGAGACCGAAACTAGCTGGAATGTGAATAGACAGGTTTAACGCTTTGCCTGAATAACAGACCTACCCTGGGGGTATTAGTACGGAATTTTTACATGACTGCCACCAAAACACTGATGCCGGTTCGCGCTCTGCTCGCCGCATGCTTGATCATGTTCGGGCTTGCCATGCCGGCATACGCACAAGTTACGGCCTTTATGCAATCCGTCGCGGAAGCGGCCGCGAAGGACAAGGACATAGCCGCCTTCTACAAGGCCAACGGCTATAAGCCGATCTGGACAGCAAAGGGCAACAAGGCCAAGCAGCGTCGCGCTGCTCTGCTACGTGCCATCGAGGATGCCCCGGTGCACGGCCTGCCCGCAGCGCAATACGACACCGAGATGCTCGAGATGAACCTTCGCAGAGTTCGCTCAGAGCGTGATCTTGGCCGGATCGAGGTGGCGCTGAGCCGTCTGTTCCTGGATTATGCCCGCGACGTGCAAACCGGTGTGGTGAACCCCCGCAGGATCGACAGTACGATGATGGTGCGCAAAGTGCCTCATCGCAAGCGCGCCTCGCTTTTGCAGGCGTTTTCCAAATCGTCGCCCAAGGCCTTCATCAGGAAGCTGCCGCCGTCGAGCCCGGAATACACCCGGCTGATGAAGGAAAAGCTCCGTTTTGAGAAGTTGATCGGCAAGGGCGGCTGGGGCGCTCAGGTTCAGGCTTCGGCGCTGAAACCGGGACAATCCGGCAAGCCGGTTGTGCAGCTTCGCAATCGCCTGATGGCCATGGGCTATCTCAAGCGCACCTCGACCACCAGCTATGACAAGCGTATGCAGCAGGCCGTCGCTGCTTTCCAGCGCGATCACGGGCTGGTTGCCGACGGTGTCGCGGGCAAGGGCACAATGGCCGAGATCAATGTCGAACCCGCCACCCGGCTCAGCCGGATCGTTGTGGCCATGGAGCGTGAGCGCTGGATCAACCGCGATCTCGGCAAGCGCCACATCTGGGTTAATATCACCGACTACCACGCCCGGGTGGTCGACAACGGCAAGGTTACCTTCAAGACCCGTTCGGTGGTCGGCGCGCGCGCCTTTGACCGCCAAACGCCCGAGTTTTCGGACGTCATGGAGCATATGGTGATCAATCCGACCTGGAACGTGCCCAAGTCGATCGCGGTGAAGGAATACCTGCCGATGCTGCAGGAGAATCCGAACGCGCTTAGGCACATGAACCTGATCGATGTCACGGGGCGCAAAGTGGCACCGGGAACGGTCGATTTCACCGAGTTCGATGAGGACAACTTCCCCTTCGACCTGAAGGAACCGCCGAGCCGTGGAAATGCGCTGGGCCTGGTGAAGTTCATGTTCCCGAACCGCCACAACATCTATCTGCACGACACGCCGCACAAACGGCTTTTCGGACGGGAGGCGCGCGCTTTCAGCCACGGTTGTGTGCGCCTCAATGATCCGTTCGATTTCGCTTACGTACTGCTGAAGAAGCAGACCAGAAGCCCCGAAGCATACTTCCAGAGTATTCTGGCGACCGGTCGTGAGACGGTAGTCGAACTGGAACAGCATGTGCCCGTGCATCTGGTCTACCGCACGGCCTTCACTCAGGCGAAAGGCAAAATCCAGTTCCGTCGCGATGTCTATGGACGCGATGCAAAGATCTGGAAAGCGCTCAAGAACGCCGGGGTTTCGCTTCGCGCGTTAAGAAGCTAAGGGTCTGGCCCGAGGGGTTCGGCGCCGAAAGCGCGCCGATCCCGGTTAGTTTCGCGGGCGGGCCATGAGCTATACCATCAGAGAAATCGCGGCGGCGCTGGGAGCTGAAGCTCTCGGCGCCGCTGACATTTCGGTCAAAGGCGCTGCCGAACCCTCCGAGGCCGGGCCCGACGATCTGGCCATGGCGATGGAACCGAAATATGCCGAAGGGCTTGCTTTGGGCCACGCCCGGGCGGCCATCGTCTGGGCCGATGCCGACTGGCAGGCCATGGGGCTTGAGGCCGCCATCGTCGTGCCGCGCCCGCGTTATGCCATGTCGGGCGTCACACGCCTTTTCGACAAGGGCCCCGGCATAGAACCGGGTATCCATCCCAGTGCCGTTATCGACCCGACAGCCGAGATTGGCCCGGGCGCGGCAATCGGCCCCCTGGTTGTGATCGGCCCCCGGGCGAAGATTGGCAGGGACGCAAGCATAGCGGCGCACGCCAGCATCGCCCGGGACGCGGTGATCGGCGATCATGCCCTGATCCACGCTGGCGCAAGGATTGAGGCCCGGGTCCGCATCGGCGACCGGTTCATTTGCCAGCCCGGTGCTGTCATCGGGGGCGACGGGTTCAGCTTTGTCACGCCCGAAACAAGCCGGGTGGAGGAGGCGAGAGCTTCGCTCGGGACCGAAGCCGAGGCGAAGAATGCCAGCTGGACCCGGGTTCACTCACTCGGCGCGGTCGAGATCGGCGACGACGTGGAAGTGGGTGCCAACAGCTCGGTTGACAGGGGCACCATCCGCGCAACCCGGATCGGCAGGGGAACCAAGCTCGATAGTCTGGTTCAGGTGGGTCATAACGTCATTGTCGGCGAAGACTGCCTGCTTTGCGCCCAGACGGGTGTGGCGGGGTCGACCCGGATTGGAAACCGGGTGGTTCTTGGGGGACAGTCGGGGGTTGGCGACAACATCGCGGTGGGTGACGACGTGGTTGCGGGCGGCGCCTCAAAGATCCTCTCTAAAGTCCCGGCCGGTCGCGTTATTCTCGGCTACCCCGCGATGAAAATGGACCAGTATATCGCCGCCAGTCAAAACTGGCGCCGCTTGCCGAGACTGATCGAGGACGTCAGGGCACTCAAGAAAGCAGTTCCCTTGGACGACAAGGATGACTAAATAACCGCCAAACACAAAGCGGATCACCTCATGAGCAGCGTCAAGGACCGGGTAATCGAGATCATCGCCGAGCAGGCGGTGCTGGACCCGTCGGATGTTACGATGGAGCAGACGCTGGAGGATCTGGGCGTCGATTCCATGGGGCTGGTCGAGGCCATATTCTCAATCGAGGAAAGTTTCGACATCCAAGTTCCGTTCAACGCGAATGAGCCTGACAAATCCGATTTTGACATCTCATCGGTCGCGACAGTTGTGGCCGCTGTTGAAAAACTCGTCGCCGAGAAATCCGTCTGACCCATGAACCGCGTGGTCATCACAGGGGCCGGGACGATCAATCCGCTCGGTCATTCGGTTCCCGAAACTCTCGAAGCCATGCGCGAAGGGCGCTCGGGGATCGGCGAACTGGATATCCGCGATGTGGAACGCCTGTCGATCCGGATCGGCGGACAGGTGAAGGACTACGACCCCGACAGCCGTTTCAACCGTCAGCAGCAGGCCCTTTACGACCGGTTCACCCAGTTCACGCTTGTCGCCGCCGAAGAGGCGATCTCTCAGTCAGGGCTTGAATTTTCAGGACGGCTCGCTGGCGAAGCGGGCGTGGTTCTTGGCACGTCGGGCGGGGGGTTGAACACACAGGACGAGAATTACCGCGCCGTCTACGAAGAAGGTAAGAACCGGGTCCACCCGTTCATTGTGCCCAAGCTGATGAACAACGCCGCCGCCAGCCACGTGTCGATGAATTTCAACCTGAAAGGCCCGTCGTTCACCGTCGCCACCGCCTGTGCGTCGTCCAACCACGCCATGGGCCAGGCCTTCTGGCTGATCCGGGGCGGCGCGGCCAAGGTGATGATCACCGGGGGATCGGAATCCATGCTTTGCTTTGGCGGCGTGAAAGCCTGGGAAGGCTTGCGCGTGATGTCCAAGGATGCCTGCCGCCCGTTTTCGGCCAACCGCAATGGCATGGTGCAGGGCGAAGGCGCGGGTGTTTTCGTCTTCGAGGACTATGAACACGCGAAGAAGCGCGGCGCTGAAGTCCTGGCCGAGGTCGTCGGGTTTTCCATGACGTCCGATGCGTCAGACATCGTCATGCCGTCGCAGCAGGGTGCGGCGCGCGCTATTTCCGGTGCGCTGAAGGACGCAGGGATCGCGGCCGAGAAAATCGGCTATATCAACGCCCATGGCACCGGTACCGCCGCCAACGACAAGACAGAGTGCGCGGCAGTGGCCAATGTCCTTGGACGCCACGCCGATGAGGTGATGATCAGTTCCACCAAATCCATGCACGGCCATCTGATTGGCGGCACGGGCGCTGTGGAATTGCTTGCCTGCGTGATGGCGCTGAAAGACGGGGTGATCGCGCCCACCATTGGTTACGAAGAACCCGACCCGGAATGCGCGCTCGACGTGGTGCCGAATACAGCGCGCGAGGCCAAGGTGGACTATGCGCTTTCCAACGCCTTCGCCTTCGGCGGGCTTAACGCGGTTCTTGCTTAGAAAAAGGTCTGATCAGCTTTCCGGCAAGCCGGCACGTTCGAGCATTTCGATGAAATGCGCTTTTTCGGAAGGATCCGAATAGGGTGAATAGTTGCGGGCGTGGGCCAGTGTGTAGCCGGGGCTTGACCGGCGTACTTGCTCGACCCGAAAACGTGCGGCCTCGTCTTCACCTTTTGCTGCACTGCAGGCGGCGGCGTATGCCACCGCAATGGTGTGTTCGGGCATGGACCGGCTGGCGCGATCCAAAACCTGCGAGGCATCGTCGTAACGCTTGAGGTTGAACATGGCCCTGCCAAGAAACAATCGGTAGATCTCGGGGTAATGCGGATAGAGCGACATGATCTCGTTCAGTTCGGCGATCGCATCTTCAGACTGGCCGCAATAACTTAGCGCATAGGCGTAATAGCTGCGATAATGACCACTGCTTGGTACCATGCCGAGAGCTGTTTTAAGGTTGGCGGTTGCCTGACGATAATCCTGGTCGCGCCACATCTGCACCCAGGCAGTGACAGCATAGCCAAAGGGATCGCGGTCATCCGCTTCAATTGCGGCGTCAGCCGCCGCCGCAGCATTTTCAAATGCCGTCTCCGGGTCAGTCCAGGCATTCGAACCTTCGGACACATATGTCCAGCCAATCAGAGCGTGGGCGCGAGCATTGTCAGGGTCGAGCCTGATAGCTCTCTTGGCCTCGTCCCGGGCGGCGCTTGTGGCGGATGGCACCATACGGTGGTTCAACTCGCTGGCGCGCAGGTAATGATCGTAGGCGGTGATATTCTGGGCGCCTTTTCCCATTGAACGACGATGGCGGTGATAGGAGATTTCTCCCGCCAGGGTATTGACGACCAGGGCTGCGATTTCGTCCTGAAGATCGAAGATGTCGCTGACTTCACGGTCGTAGCGTTCGGCCCAGATTTGGTGGCCTGCCTCTGGCTCAATCAGCTCGACATTGATGCGAATGCGCGAACCGGCGCGGCGGACGCTACCGTTTACGATATATTGAACGCCAAGAGTTTCAGCGATTTCAGTCAGCGGCGCGGCGCTGTCCCGATAGGCAAATGACGAGTAGCGGGCACTTACGAAAAGCTCGCGGAAGCGGCTTAGATCCGTGATGATGTCGTCGGTTATACCGTCCGAAAAGTAGGCCTGCTCGGGGTCGCCTGAAAGGTTTCGGAAGGGAAGGATCGCGATGGAGGGCTTGGTCGAAGGCGCAAGATTTACGGGGCTGCCTGCGGTGACTTCGGCCTCAAAGATGAAACCGCGTTTTGGCAAAGTGCGAATGAACCGCTGGGTTGTGCCGTCATCGCCGAGGACTGCGCGCGCATCCTTGATGCGGGTCGAGATCGCGGAATCCGACACGATACGTCCGCCCCAAACCTCTTCGATCAGATCGTCACGGGTAAGTATCTGCCCATTGTTTCTGACAAATACAGACAACACATCAAAGACTTGAGGCTCGACGCTAATGGGTGTTCCGTCACGGCGGAGTTCATTTCGAGTTAGGTCGACCTCGAAACGTTCAAATCTGAAAATGCGGTCCCCATCAGCGCCCATAGGGGACATGAGCACGAACGGGCGCGCATCCTCAAGTCATTTGCAAGATTTCTTCAAAGCCTCTGCAAGCGCCACCTTGGCCGCGACTTCATACTGTTGGCAGCAAGAAATGGAGCAAATCAATGACGAGACGAGACATCCCTGCATCCCGAATTCATGAAGTGGCCGCAAGAGGCGTGCGCCGCGGGCGGTACCTGCAGTCCGAGTTTGCCTTGGACATGCTGAAAACCTGTCTGCGAAGTCTGCGTCCCGGTCGCTGAGTGCTTGGAGACGCGCTGGACGTATCCTGGCCTATGTCAAACCCGGCTTTGGCCTTGAAGAAGCCTGATCAGGTCCGCCGGGTGCCGCGCACCAGAAGGGCGCGGCGATCAATCTTGAGACCGGAGCCTGTGTCCCAGGGCGCATGGAGATCAAGGAAATCCTGCCGGAAGGCATCGTGGCGCTCGGCGGACAGGTGGTCAGCGGTCAGACCGACGGGACCGAACCCTTGCTTGTATTTTTCCCAGAGAACTTCGGCGTTCGGCGCGTAGAGCGAGGTTGTGAGCGGTTCACACACCAGATTCCAGTCATTACCCAATAATTCTTGAATCCAATCGGGGTTTCCCCAAGACAGGGGAGAGGTTTCGGGCGGGGGTGCATCGGAATATTTGCCGATCATCTGGAAGAACTCGGGGATATACCCGTTCTCCGCTTCCAGCCAAGTCAAGAGAACCAGTTTGCCTCCCGGCCTGACGACGCGCGCCAGTTCGGACGCTGCCATCTGGGGTCTTCCCGAGAAGATGACGCCGTAGGTCGATATCACGCCGTCGAAGGCGTGGTCGGCGAATGGCAGCGCCTCGGCGTCGGCGAGTTGAAAGGTCAGACGGTCGCTCAGGTGTTTCGACAGACCTTTCGCGGCCGCCAACAAGGTCTCTGAGATGTCTCCGCCAACAACATCGGCCCCTTGCTGCGCGCAGAGCCGCGCCGTCCAGCCGGTGCCGGTGCCCAGGTCGAGAATGCGTTCGCCCTTGTCCGGCCAAAGCGCCTGAACGGCCAGGCTGATCCCGTCGGACAGCCCGAAGCTGATGAAGTCATAGGCCGCGCCGCCGTGCCCCCAGGCGATGGCCGCGCCTTGGTCGTGAATCTTCGCCATTTCAAATCTCCGCAATTTGGGATGCGGCAAAGCTGGCAGGTTCCCTTTCAAAAGATAGTGCAGAATCTGGAGTAACGCGTGGTGCCGGATTGATGTACTGTCCATGCGAGGAGTCCGCATATGAAATCCTATGGTCAGTTTTGCCCAATCGCGAAGGCGGCAGAGTTGTTCTGCGAACGGTGGACCGCACTTGTCATTCGCAACATTGCGGTTGGGGCGCACCGGTTTTCGGAGATACATCGGGGTGTGCCGTTGATGTCGGCCACTCTGTTGTCGCAGCGTTTGAAGCTTCTGGAAGCAGAGGGCGTCATAGAACGCGGAGCGGGAAAGCGCGCGACATACCATCTGACCGAGGCGGGCCGGGAATTTCTGCCGATGGTGTTCGCGCTCGGCCAATGGGGTCAGCGCTGGACACGCCGTCAACTGGAGAAAGGCGAAGTTGACCTTGGCCTGTTGATCTGGGGGCTCGAATTCAGCGTGAACCCGGGTGCCTTCGGCCCCGGGCGGGTGACGCTTCAGCTCGATTTCACTGATCAGCCCGCACACAAGGGGACGTTTTGGTTCGTCAACGAAGACCGTGCTCTCGATCTATGCGTGACCGATCCCGGGCATGAGGTAGATCTTTGGCTGTCGGCGACGCTGGTTGATGTGACCTACCTATATAACGGCGATCTGAAGCTGGCGGCAGCCATGCGAGAGGGAAGGTTGGACGTAACCGGTCCGCCATCCCTAAAGCGCCGCCTGTCGGACTGGTTCAATTTCTCGCAGCTTTCCGAAGTCGAACCGATCAAAGTGGCGCGCGCCTAGCGGGTCTTGGCGTAGGACAGTCTCTGCTGGGCGATCTTCTCGTTCTTTTCGGATTCGCGGTGGTCGGTCAGGGCGCTGCGAACGAAATCCATATGCGCCTCCACCGCCGCCCGGGCCGCTGCCGGGTCGCGGGACTGGAGCGCTTCGTTGATTTCACGATGCTGTTCCAGAAGCATCGTGCGTGTAGCGCGCTGATGAAACAGGATTTGGCGGTTGTAGAAGACGCCCTGGCGTAAGAGTTCGTACATTGACCGCATCATGTGCAGCATGACGATGTTGTGGCTGGCCTCGATTATCGAGAGGTGGAATTCCGCGTCGATCTGGGCCTCGTCCGCAGAGTTCCGCTTTTTATGCGCCGTTTCCATCCGCTGGTAGACCTGATCAACCACCGCCAGATCGGTGTCCGAGCCAAGGCGCGCGGCCCGTTCGGCGGCCAACCCCTCCATGTCGCGGCGGAAGTCGATATAGTCGAACACCGCCTCGTCGTGCCCGGCGAAGAGGCGGGTCAGGGCAGGGGGGAAAGTCGCGCCCAAATCATCGTTCACGAATATGCCCGCGTTGGCCCTGCTGACCAGAAGCCCTGTTTCCTGAAGGGTCGCCACGGCTTCCCTGAGCGAGGGGCGCGAGACACCCAGCCGTTCGGACATATCACGTTCGGACGGCAGTCGCCGCCCCGGGCGCAGAATACCGCGCAGGATCAGCAGTTCGATCTGGCGAACCACCGCTTGTGAGAGTTTTTCCGGTTCTATCTTCTGAAATGGCATGGGGACATACTGCCACGTTGCAGGCAGGTCTGGCAATTCAACCCGGTCGTTTCCCGCTCCACCGCCGTGCGCAGCCGCCGACAAAAGAAGCCTCTGTTACCTCCAGTCCGGGGTCGTATAGGTTCTGGCCGTCGCTCAAACCAGTTTGCCCCAAAGATCATATTCGCCCGCCTCTTCAACTTCGACGGTCACAAGGTCACCGGGCGATAGCGCCTCTTGTCCCTCGTCGACGAAAAGATTGCCGTCGATTTCGGGCGCGTCGGCTTTGGTCCGGCAGGTCGCCGCCTCGCTGTCGACTTCGTCGACGATCACTTGCAGCCTTTGGCCAACTTTTGCTGCGAGTTTCGCTTCCGAGATCGCTTGCGCCTTTTCCATGAAGCGATGCCATCGCTCTTCCTTGAGTTCATCAGGCACGTGATCGGGGAGCGCGTTGGAGCGTGCGCCTTCGACATCCTCGTACTGAAAGCAGCCAACCCGATCCAGCTGAGCCTCTTCCAGCCAGTCGAGCAGCACCTGGAATTCCTCCTCGGTCTCGCCGGGGTAGCCGACGATGAAGGTCGAGCGAATGGCGATGTCGGGGCAGGTCGCGCGCCAGGCGGCGATTTCTTCCAGGGTGCGTTCGGCGGCGGCTGGGCGGGCCATGCGGCGCAAGGTGGCAGGGTGAACATGTTGGAAGGGCACGTCGAGATAGGGCAGGATCAGCCCCTCGGCCATTAGGGGCACCAGATCGCGCACATGCGGGTAGGGATAGACATAGTGCAGCCGTACCCAGGCGCCGAGCGTGCCCAGGTCGCGGGCCAGTTGGGTGATCGGGAATTTCGTCTCGCGGTCGCGCTGTTCGGTGCCGTAGGCCGAAGTGTCCTGGCTGATGACCAGGAGTTCCTTCACGCCGTTTTCCACCAGCTTTTCCGCCTCGCGGGTAATGGCCCTGGCGGGGCGCGACACCAGTTTGCCACGCATGTCGGGGATGATGCAGAAGCGGCAACTGTGGTTGCAGCCTTCGGAAATTTTCAAGTAACTGTAATGCCTTGGCGTTAGCTTTACACCCTGGGGCGGCAGCAGGTCGACGAATGGATCGGGCGCGGGCGGCACGGCGTTGTGGACGGCATCCAGAACCTGTTCGTACTGGTGAGGACCGGTCACGGCCAAAACCTTGGGATGGGCGCCGGTGATATAATCCGGCTCGGCGCCGAGGCAGCCGGTCACGATCACGCGGCCGTTTTCCGTCAGCGCCTCGCCGATGGCGTCGAGGCTTTCGGCCTTGGCGCTGTCGAGGAAGCCGCAGGTATTCACGATGACCGCGTCCGCACCACCATAGTCCGGGCTGATCCCGTAACCCTCGGCGCGAAGGCGGGTGAGGATACGTTCGCTGTCGACCAGCGCCTTGGGGCAGCCGAGCGAGACCATGCCGATTGTCGGCTGGTCCTTGCGGCGGTCGTCCGGCAGGCGGGCGTTGGCAAGGTCGGGGCGAAGGTCGGGCGGGTTGGTCATCCGCGGCTGATAGCCTGTTCTTCCGCTGCATTCCAGAGAAGGAAGTGGAGCTTTCCATCAACCGAAAGTGCGTCAGAGCAGAGGGCTGCACCCGGCCCTGGGTGGGCGCACTGCGAGGTGGAGACTGGTGAGCGACGGCGACAAAAAAAATTATGTCTCAACAACTTGAGGCGCATCAACGTGCGCCCTCCCGCGGGGAGGGTCGGGCGCGGCCCGGGCTGGACGCCCGTGCCAGACAGGTGAGCGGCGCGGAGACTAAAACGAAAGAGCTGGCTTTTGTTGCCAGGTGTCCGAAGATTTGGTGAAGTGCAGGCTTCTGTTGCCAGGTGCCTGCGAACCCCGCCTAACGCTGCAAAGCGCTAGGGCTTAGATTTCGGCGTTACGCACTGCTTACGCAGCGAGTGCAACCGGAGCTTTGTTGTCATTTGCAACTAGCTTATGTGCGCCGATAACGGTGGCTTCCAGCCGAGACAAAGCAATCCCCTTTAGACGTCCGTCGATCCTATTTCGGCCCCATGATCCCCAAACGAAGGATTTTGGTGGAGCCGCCGGGTACCGCCCCCGGGTCCGATCCGCTTATTACGAGCGCGTTTATGTCCATAGTTCCCGAAGGAACGTCATGAATATAGGGTGTTCGGCCTCGAAATTGAAGTCCTAAACGCCCGGGCCGCGGACAGAGAAAGGGCGCCGGTGGTTGCCACCGACGCCCTTTGGAAAGCGGTTGGCGCTCAGAAGCCGGCTTTGATCTTCTCGAACTCGGCGATCATCGCCTCACGAATGGCGTTGTCCATCGGGAGCTGCGCCAGAAGTGGGACATCGACGGAGCCAAGGCCGACTTCGGTCAGCGTTTCCTCGCCGAAACTCATCATCGCCTTGGTGTTGGCGTGGCCGTAGCCCCATTCGTTGACCAGGTAATCCGCTGTCGCGGTGGAAAGCCAGGCCTGCATGAAATCATGCGCCTTGTCTTCCGAACCCGGCGCGTCTTTCAGGTTCACATAACCGCAGAACCAGACCGATGAGCCTTCTGCCGGGGACCGGTTGAACCCGATCGGGCGGCCTTCGCTGACCATCTGCACCGGGGTCTCATTCCAGGACCAGGCGACAAGAACCTCGCCAGTGCCCATCAACTGGCCAAGTTCAGCGCCATCGGCCCAATACGCCCGGTTGTTGGCGTGGGCCTGGCGAAGCCAGTCCGAGGCTTTGGCGACATCCTCCATCGTGACGGTCGTCCAATCGGACACGCCCGTGGCGAGATACCCCAGCGCATAGGCGTCATCGACGTTGTCGGGCAGCGAAATGCGACCGGCATATTTCGGATCAAGGAACACGGAAAGCGTGGCCACGTCCTCGGCCGGC
>CAJICO010000148.1_pt1 | contig 14982 bp, 17 predicted proteins | sample 9199701 | NCBI WGS metagenome assembly CAJICO01 (sample SAMEA7708339, study PRJEB35096) | sediment metagenome | biome: marine neritic benthic zone biome [ENVO:01000025]; feature: sediment [ENVO:00002007]; material: shallow marine sediment [ENVO:03000034] sea grass bed [ENVO_01000059] ... | reverse complement strand
GGACGTTTTGGACTGACCCCAAGTGATTTTGAAGGGAGGGCGGCATGAGTATTTCAGTTCTTGCTGTCGACGATAGCCGAACAATGCGCGACATGATCAATTTGGCGCTCGCGCAGGAGGGATTCGAGGTTCATCTCGCCGAAGACGGTGAACACGGATTGGAGGTTCTGGACGATCTCGATCCTCCGGACGTCATTATCACCGACATCAATATGCCGCGCCTTGACGGATTCGGTTTCATCGACGCGCTGAAACTTCGGGACGACACCAAGGCAATACCGATTCTGGTTCTGACGACCGAAAGCTCTGCTGATCTGAAGACAAAGGCCCGGACCGCGGACGCAACAGGCTGGATCGTGAAACCGTTCGCCCAAGATAAACTCATCCGCGCGCTGCGAATGGTTGCGGGATAGGAGTGACGCTAAATGTCTGATCCAATGCAGGAGATCATGGCCTCGTTCTTCGTCGAATGCGAAGAACTGCATGAATCTTTGGTTGACGCACTTCAGTCCTTTGCCGATGGCGAAGCCGACATTGAAACCATCAACGTCGCCTTTCGTGCGGTCCACTCCATCAAAGGCGGCGCTGGCGCGTTCGGCCTGGACGATCTCGTTGATTTTGCGCACCAGTTCGAAACGGTCATGGACGCCTGCCGTTCCGGCGATCTGGACCTGGAAGAACGGCTGACAGAGCTTTTCCTTCGCTGCAGCGACATGCTGTCCGATCTCATCCGCTGCTCACGCGATGGCGATGCCATAGATACCGCGGCTTCAAAGGCGCTTATCGACGAACTGTCGGTGTGGGTCGCTTCGGATGAAGAGGAGGGCGACGAGGAGGAAATCGAATTCCAACCCATGACGCTCGATCTTGGCGACCTGGCGGGCCCGGCCGAAGGCGAAGTGCCGGACCTTCCCCCGCTTGACGATCTGCCAACCTTGGAAGGCGGCGAAACAGGCGCCGGTAAGAACGGCATATTGGTCGAGTTTTGTCCTGACTGGGAACTCTATGAAAGTGGTAACGAGCCGCTGTTCCTGATCAAGGCTCTCGCGGATCTCGGGGCGTGCAGAACCGAAATCAAACTCGATCCGCCAAAGAATACGGAAGATCTGGAAAGCCTCGGCGGCAGGCTTTCCTGGAAGATCTTCATCGAAACGGAATCGCCGCTGTCCGCGGTGCACGAAGTCTTCGAATTCGCCGAAGGTCTGTGCAAACTGACGGTCACCGAATCCGAGGCGGAGGCGCCAGCAAAGGATGTCCCTGCCGAGGTCGCCGCCCCCGCTGCGTCCGCGCCGGTCGCGAACGTCGTGGAGATGCCGGCGGAACCAGCCAAAACCGAAACACCACCGCCGCCCAAGCCGGCAGACAAGAAAGCCCCGCCACCGGCCGCCGCCGGCAAACGGGCAAGTGCAAATTCCAAGTCTTCACCGACCGTTCGTGTCGATCTTGAAAGGATTGAACGCCTCGTCAACCTGGTGGGCGAGTTGGTCATAAACCAGGCGATGCTCTCGCAGTCGATCGTGAAAGAGAACATTCCCCCGAACTCGCCCGTCTCCGCCGGGCTCGATGAATTCATGCAACTGACGCGAAACATTCAGGAAAGCGTCATGATGATCCGCGCAGCCGGTGAAATCTCTCTTTCAACGCATGTCCAGGATCGTGCGCGAAGCCTCTGCCGCGGTAGACAAAAATGTTCGTCTCATTACCGATGGCGAATCCACCGAAATCGACAAGACCGCGATCGAGAGGCTGGCCGATCCCCTGACCCACATGATCCGCAATGCGGTGGATCATGGGCTGGAAGACAACGCAGCCCGGGTCGAGCGCGGCAAGCGTGAGCAAGGGGAAATCCGGCTCTCGGCGGCGCACAGATCGGGGCGCGTCCTTATCGAAGTTGCGGACGACGGCGGCGGCATCAACCGGGAAAAAGTGAAATCCAAGGCCATCGAGAAAGGCCTGATTGCCGAAGATGCCAACCTCACCGACGGCGAAATTGATCAGCTTCTCTTTTTGCCGGGCTTCTCCACCGCCAACGAGGTTTCAAACCTTTCAGGCCGCGGCGTGGGCATGGATGTCGTTAAGACGCAGATCGCGTCTCTCGGCGGTCGAGTCTCCATTGAATCGATACCGGGGACAGGAACGACGTTTGCCATTTCGCTTCCCCTGACGCTCGCCGTTCTTGATGGTATGGTCGTTACTGTCGCGGGCGAAACGCTGGTCATTCCCCTGAACGCGATTGTCGAGACATTATCGCTCTCTGTCGATGACCTGCGACCCGTGGGTCCGGGTCAGAACGTCCTTTGCGTTCGCGAGCAATTCGTTCCCGTTCTTGATTTGGGCGTCAAGCTTGGCTATCGCGCCGAAGCGCCGCTCAAGGACGGGACAATTGCACTTCTGATTTCGCCTGAAGAAGGGGTCCTGGTCGCCCTCCTCGTCGACACCATCGAAGATCAGCGCCAGGTCGTCATCAAGGGATTGCAGGAAAGCTATGGTCGCGTGCCAGGGGTGGCTGCGGCGACCATACTTGGCGACTGTCAAATCGCGCTCATTCTCGATCCCAACGACCTCGTCCAGAACGCCGCAGGCGAGGACCTAGTAATCTCCCAACAGAAGGCTTCCTGACATGACCGACCAGAAAGACAGCCTGGAACCTGATCCCAGCGCAAGCAACCACACAGAGTATCTTTCGTTTCGGATCGGCGAGAGCGAATACTCGGTCGAGATCATGTCGGTCCGCGAAATTCGCGGCTGGACACAGACCACCTCCCTCCCCCATGCCCCCCACTTCGTTCGCGGCGTTATCAATCTGCGGGGCACGGTGCTTCCGGTTGTCGATCTTGCGCTTCGGCTGGGACTTGAAGCATCCGAACCGGAAGACCGCAATGTCATCATCGTCGTCGATGTGGGCTCACGCGTTATGGGGCTTCGTGTTGATGCGGTTTCCGATATTCTTTCGTTCTCGCGCGACCAGCTTCAGCCACCGCCCGAGATCACTTCCAAAACCAGATTTGTCCGCGCCCTGACGATTTTGGACGACCGGATGGTCCGCCTTCTCGACCTTGAAAGTGTCCTGCCTTCCAATGAAGAGATCGCCGCATGAACGCCATCGCGCCGTCTTCGAACAATGTCGGCCTGTCTGATGCAGAGTTCGCGGCAATCGCGTCTTTTGCCAATGACGCCGCCGGCCTTTCGATTCCGGCTTCCAAGAAATCTCTGGTGCAGGCACGCATCTCGCGCAGGCTGCGGCAACTGAAGCTGGGCAGTTGCGCCGAATACCTCGCATTGCTTGAGCGCGAGACAAGCGAGGCCACCGAACTGATTTCGGTTCTCACCACGAATGTCTCCAGTTTTTACCGCGAAGCCCATCACTTCGAATTCCTGAACGAGATGATCTTCCCGCATCTGGCCGCGAAACTGGCCGCTGGGAAGCGCGTCCGTATCTGGTCCGCAGGATGTTCGAGCGGTGAAGAACCCTACACACTCGGCATGGAGCTTCTCACCGCAATCCCGGAAGCCGCCGTGGGCGACGCCCTTATCCTGGCCTCCGATATCGATCCGAAGATCCTGGAGGCCGCGCAGCGCGGAGAATACAAGCCAAGCGACCTCGACCAGATTCCGGAAGATCGGCGCAAACGGTTCTTCTCGCAGAATGGCGAGACCTGCGAGGCCGCTTCAGAACTCAAAAGCCTGATCCGGTTCCGAAGGCTGAATCTGCACGCCCCATGGCCCATGCAGACCAGGTTCGATGCCATCTTCTGCCGAAACGTCGTGATCTATTTCGACGACGATCGCCAGCAGGCGCTTTGGCCAAGATTTCGCGAGGCGCTGGAACCGGAAGGGTGGCTGATACTTGGTCACTCCGAGCGAATTAGCCCTGCCAGTGAAAGCGGTTTCGCCTCGGTCGGGGTCACGATCTATCAGAAAACATGAAACATAGCAGGCGCCAGGGAAACAAAAAATGTCATTGAGAGAGCAGCTAAGAGTGATGGTGGTCGACGATATGTCGACAAGCCGCGGGCTGATAACCCAGGCATTGGACTCATTTGGAATCCAGAATGTCGCCACCGCGGGCGATGGAAAATCCGCGCTCGGTGCGATTACGAAATCGCCGGTTCATCTGGTCATTTCCGATTACAACATGCCCGAAATGGACGGGCTTCACCTGCTGCATTACCTGAGGAATTCGCCGCAAACCCAAAAAACCGGCTTTCTGCTGATCACCGGCAAGGCGGACCCCGCCATAATCAACAAGGGCAAGCAACTCGGCATGAACAACTACCTCGCCAAGCCTTTTCAGAATGCCGATCTCAAAAACGCGATCGAGGCCATTGTTGGACGGCTGTAGTGAGTGGACCGTCCCCGAATTCCGAAGCCGGCAATGGCGATATCGTGCCAAGAATATTGGGCGCGCTGGCTCAGCTCATGCGCGATTATCACGACCGCGATCTTGCGCTTCAGAATGCCGTTGCCGGTCTCACGACGCTAAGCAACAACTCTGACGGGATCAACATTACCGATCTTCAGCACCTGGACCTTGTCACCCAAACCCACGGTGAACTGGCGAAATTTCTGCCCAAACTGGCGCAACGCCTTCGCGACGATAACAATGTCGAGGATGTCTGCCTTGCCGGAACTCTGACGCTTCGCAGTCTTCAGGATTTGCTGCTTGGGCCGGCCGGGCTCATGGATACGCCACAGGAGGTTGACGAGGTCGATCCGGGAGAAATCCTGCTGTTTTAATCCGTACCAGATCGCATTTTCACGGCACAACTCTCGGCCCCAGTTCAGCCAGTTGGCGCACGGTGGTAAACCGACCGCACCGCGCTCGCCGGCACCGCCCCCGCGCCATCCGAAATGCGCCGCAGCACTTTGATCAATTCATACCATGGCCCCCGATCAGTCGGCAGGCCCGGCTGATCGAATGCCACAATGAAAAGAAGCCCGGGTTCCAACCTTGCCGGGTGCCTGATCTTTCTCACTAATGGCCTGAGTGCCCGTGAAACCCGACCGGCACGAAAACCATGAGGCCCCGATCATCCGGCAGGCCCAGCGGAGCGAATGTCACGACGAAAGAAGCCCGGGTTCGTACCCTGCCGGGTGGCTGATCTTTCTCACTAACGGCCTGAGAGGCCGTGAAACCCAGCCGGCTAGGCGTCCAGTTCCGCATCCCAATACAGGAAATCCAACCAGGTCTCATGCAGATGGTTCGGCGGGAATTTCCGCCCCCGGTTCCGCAATTCCTCGGCCCCCGGACGCCGCGGCGGGCGCATCAGCGCCATTCCCACCTGCCCCAGCGACTTGGCCCCTTTTCGCAGATTGCAGTTCGAACAGGCCGCCACAACGTTTTCCCAACTGGTGACCCCGCCCCGCGCGCGCGGCACCACGTGATCAAAGGTCAGTTCGCCCCGGGCACCGCAATACTGGCATCGAAATTCATCGCGCAGGAACAGGTTGAACCGGGTGAAGGCGACCCGCTTTTGCGGGTGAATGTAATCCTTCAGCACCACCACCGAGGGAATACGAATCTCGGTTGAGGGGCTCCGGACCACTTCGTCATATTCTGCCAGGATTTGCACCCGGTCTAGCCAGGCAGCCTTGATCGCATCCTGCCATGGCCAGAGCGACAAAGGATAATAGCTCAAAGGCCGATAGTCGGCGTTCAAAACCAACGCAGGGTTATGGCGAAGATTGTTCGGCTCCCTAACAAAACTCGTCCTGAAATTTCCGCTCATACCGGACTCCACGCCGTCTTACTGCTCGACGAGCCCGGAGTATGCGCCACCCGGGCACGCCCTGGGACTATATATGGCGTCGTCTGCCTGACAAGCCCCATGATTATGGAGCATTTAGCGCGGTTTGGAGACAGTTCAGTGACAGTTGCCCACAGAGATATCCACAGGCGTCAGACCTCGCCCAGCTGTTGGCGAATGAAGGCCAGCGCCACCGAAAGCCCATCGGGCGATATGCCGTGGCCGACGTCTTCCATGACGTGGCCGAAAACCTCGAAACCCGCGCTTTGCAGCACGTCGCCCGCCGCCTGCATTTCGGCGAAGGGAACAACATCATCGGCCGATCCGTGGATCAAGATGATCGGCGGTTGCGACAATACCTCGTCGGCAAAGGCATCGGGAAACATCAGACGCCCGGAAAAGGCCACGACACCGGCCACGGGATCGGCGCGCCGGGGCGCCACGTGCATGGACATCATCGAACCCTGACTGAACCCGAAAAGGATCAACCGTTCGGGCGCAAGCCCTTCATCCGCCAGCACCTTGTCGACGAACCCGTCAACCAGCTTGGCGGAATGGCGGAGCGCCTCGGCTGCCGCCACCTCGCTCGAACCATCGATCCAGGGAATGGGAAACCATTGAAACCCCGCCGGATTGGCCATGGACCGGGTCGGTGCATCGACGGCGACGAACACCGTGTCGGGCAGATGTTCCGCCAGCGGCTGGGCCAACCCCAACAGATCGCTGCCGTCGGCGCCATAGCCATGCAGAAACAGCACGATAGAGCTGTCAGCCCCCGAAACGCTGCCGCGACGCTTGAAATTCAACTCACTCACCTGGTGCCCTCCCGTTCCTTGGCGACGCGGTAATAGGCCCAGAGGAGCCGGGCCGCAACGCCGCGCCAGGGCGCCCAGTCCAGCGACAGTTCACGAAGTGCCTTTTCGGTCGGCCGTTCGGGCAAGTCGAACAGAATGCGGGCGGCCTCCTGCAGGGCCAGATCGCCCGGCGCGAATACATCCGCCCGACCCAGCGAGAACATCGCATAGACCTCGGCCGTCCAGCGCCCTATTCCCGGCACTTCGATCAGGACTTCAATCACCTCGTCGGTCGGCTTCCCGCGCAACTCGCCATAACGAATGCCCGATGTGGCCAGCGCCCGCGCATAGCGCATCTTCTGCCGCGACAAGCCGCAAGCGCGCAGGTCCTCGTCATCAGCCCAAATGATCTTGCGCGGCGCGGTCAGCCCTGCAGTCTTCAGCCGCCCCCAGATCGCATCGGCCGCCGCCACCGAGACCTGCTGACTGACAATCGCGTCAAGAAGGGCCGCAAACCCGTCATTCCGGCGGCGCAGAGGCAAGGGACCGGTGAGCTCCAGGGCTGCCGCGAATCTCGGCTCGATCCCGGCCAGATAGGTGGCACCTTCGGCCACGCATTCCGGGGTCTCAATTATCCGTCCGACCGCACCGCTCACATCGCCTTCCTTTCGCCTGACGGCAAAGTAGTGAGTGTGAAACCCGAACAAAAGCGCAAAGCCGAGTTGAGGTGGCCCCACGAAACAGATAGTCGCCAAGACATGGCCGGTACCTCAACCAGATCGGAACGATGGAACGTCGCGGTCCTTGTGACTGCGGGCGGACTTCTGGGCAGCCAGATGCCGATGAATTTCATCGCCGGCGGGCTGGCCGGGCAGTCGCTGGCAACCAATGTCTGCTTTGCCACCCTGCCGATCTCGCTGATCGTGCTGGGATCGATGCTGGCCTCATCGCCGCTTGCGTCCTTTATGCAAAAGCACGGGCGCCGGGCCGGGTTTATCCTTGGGTCCGCCGGTGGCGCGACGGGTGCGGGTATCAGTGCCTGGGGCCTGGCGATCGCCAGCTTTCCGGTGTTCCTTGTCGGCTCGCTTTTCACCGGAATCTATATGTCTGCTCAGGCGCAGTACCGATTTGCGGCTGTCGACGCGGTATCCGGGGATTTCCGCCCCAAGGCCATCAGTTATGTCATGGCGGGCGGGCTCGCCAGCGCGATCATCGGGCCGCAGCTTTTCAAATTTACAGCGGATCTGTCGGTCGTGACGTTTCTGGGCACCTATCTGGCAATCATCGCCATCAATGTGGTCGGCTCGTTTCTCTTCTTGCTGCTCGACATTCCGAACCCGGTCAAAAAACCTGACAGCGATGGCGGCCGCAGCCGGATCGAATTGTTAAAAACACCGCAAATCCTGGTCGCTGTCATTTGCGCCATGGTCGCCTATGCCCTGATGAACCTGGTGATGACATCGACGCCTTTGGCTGTCGTCGGGTGCGGCTATGCCAAGGAAAATGCTGCCGATGTGGTCAGTGCCCATGTCCTGGCCATGTTCGCCCCGTCGTTCTTCACCGGACATCTGATCGCGCGTTTCGGCGCCCAGCGTATCGTGGCGATCGGGCTGGTCATTCTCGCCGCCTCGGGCGCGGTGGCTTTGTCGGGCATCGCGCTGGAGAATTTCTTCATTGCCCTCATTCTTCTGGGCATCGGCTGGAACTTCGGTTTCATCGGTGCCACGACAATGCTGACCTCGGCTCACACGCCCGAAGAACGGGGCCGCGCCCAGGGCATGAACGACATGATTGTCTTCGGCTGCGTGACGATCGCCTCTGTCGCTTCGGGCGGGCTGATGAACTGCTCGGGCGCTTCGCCGGTCGAAGGGTGGAGCGCGGTCAACCTGGCGATGGCGCCGTTTCTGACCCTCGCAGGCGCCGCACTATTGTGGCTGATTCTTTCGGGTCGCTCGGCCCGCATTGGCTCCTGACCGCCGCGACAGCCGTTGGCGCCAAGAAAAAAACGCCCGCACAAGGCGGGCGTTAAGTTATTGAGGCAGGTTTCATACAGGCAAGAAACCTATCGAGCAGTAACCTTTTTATACGCAACGTTTTGCCGCTGGCCAAGCTAAAAGTTTGAAAACCTTGGAAACGGACCCTAGGCTTCCACAAAAAGACGCGATCAAAAGGATTGTCGCCACCATGAGCATTCGCCCAATTATCGCGATTTCGACGGCCCTGGCGTTCTTTGCCGGATCGGTCCTCGCCGAACCCCAACATGGCATAGCTATGTATGGCGAACCGGCCCTGCCACCCGATTTTGTGTCTTTGCCTTACGCCAACCCCGATGCGCCGAAGGGCGGACGCATCGTCCAGGGCGAGGTGGGCAGCTTCGACTCGCTCAATCCCCACATCCTGAAAGGCCGGGTGCCCTGGCAGCTTCGGTTCCTGGCACACGAAAGCCTGATGGGGCGCAGTTACGATGAACCTTTCACGCTTTACGGGCTTCTCGCCGAATCAATCGAGGTGCCCGAGGACCGGTCCTGGGTCGAATTCACGCTGAGACCGGAGGCCGAGTTTTCCGACGGAACGCCGGTGACGGTCGAGGATGTCCTGTGGTCATACGAGACGCTCGGCACCGTCGGGCACCCGCGCTATCACGGTTCGTGGAAGAAAGTTGAAAGCGCCACACAGACAGGCGACCGCTCTGTCCGGTTCACGTTCAACACCCGCGACGATGAATTGCCGCTGATCCTGGGCCTGCGCCCGATCCTCAAAAAAGCCCAGTGGGAGGGTTTGGAATTCGCCGATTCGGGCACCGAAGAAATCCCCATATCCTCGGCACCTTACGTGATTTCAGATTTCGATCCCGGACGATACGTGGTGCTGACGCGGAACGAATCCTACTGGGGCGACGGCGTGGTGCCATTGAGACGGGGCATGGCCAACCTCGATGAAATCCGCATGGAGTTCTTCGCCGACGGCACCGCGATGTTCGAGGCCTTCAAGGGCGGGCTCTTGACCACATCGCGCGAAACCAGCGTGCAGAAATGGGATACTCAATACGCCTTTCCCGCCGTCACCACCGGCAAGATCGTCAAGTCGGTCATTCCCCACCAGCGGCCCACCGGCATTCGCGGTCTGGTGATGAACACCCGGCGGCCACAGTTTGCCGACTGGCAGGTTAGGGACGCGATGATCACGGCGTTCAGTTTCGAGTTCATCAATCAAACCATCAACGGCGAACCGCAACCGCGCATTGCTTCGTATTTCTCGAACTCTGTCCTGGCGATGAGCGATGGCCCCGCCGAGGGCCGGGTGCGGGAATTCCTTGAACCCTTTGCCGATACTCTGCCGCCGGGGGCAATTGACGGGTATCAGCTTCCGGTTGGCGACGGCACTGAAAGGAACCGCAAGGACCTCCGCCAAGCCCTTCAAATGATGGAGAAAGCTGGTTGGACGCTACAGGACGGCGCGCTCAAGAATGCCGCCGGTGAGACCTTCGGCTTCGACATTCTTCTGTCGTCCGGCGCCAACGAGACCCAGCAGATCGTCGATATCTATGTCTCGGCCCTGAAACGTATGGGCGTCGACGTCACGGTCACCACCGTCGATTCCGCCGAATATAAGGAACGCACCAACACGTTCGATTTCGATATGACATGGTACGTGCGCGGCATGTCGCTTTCGCCTGGGAACGAGCAGAACCTCTACTGGGGGTCCGAAGCCGCCGATACCGAAGGTTCGCGAAACTGGATGGGCATGAAAAGCCCTGCCGCCGAGGCGATGATCGAGCGGCTTCTGACCTCGAAAAGCCAGGAGGATTTTGTCGCTGCCACCAAAGCGCTTGACCGGGTGCTGACAACGGGCCGTTACGTGGTCCCTATCTGGCACTCTCCGATCTCAAGAATTGCGCATGCACGCGAGCTGCGCTATCCGGAAAACCTGCCGATGTACGGTGACTGGATTGGCTTCCAGCCCGACGTCTGGTGGTACGAGGAGTAAACGAGCATGAAGAAACTAGCCCTGCTTAGCGCCATTTTCCTGGGTCTCGCCGGCTGCAACACCCTTGAAGGCTTTGGAGAGGATGTCTCTGCCGGGGCCCGTGCCGTGGACCGGGCACTTTAGAAAACGGCTGCCCCGGACCTGATCCGGGGCCTCACCCCCCGACTTCGACCAAGAGGTCCCGGATCAAGTCCGGGACGCCTTGCGCGTGTGTCACAAAACCTTCACTTGCAGCTCCCCTCACCTCGACTAGAACCCTTGGAAAACGATGGGGGTGGGCTTGGCGCGCATTGCACTCAACGGCCTTGGACGCATGGGGAAACTGCTTCTCCGGCGGCTTTTTGACGAAGGCCTGGGCGGACAGATCGCGCTCATCAACGAACCCTTCGCCGATATTGATCAACACGCGCTTCTTTTGGAGTTCGATACGGTCCACGGACGGTGGCAGGGTGAGATTTCCGTCGAAACCGACGCTCTGAGGATCAACGGCCACACAATCGCGTTCACCCAGCACAAATCGCTCGACTTGCTGCCCCTCGATCCTCTCGGCATCGACCTCGTGCTTGACTGCACCGGCGTGTTCAAGACCGAGGCCAAAACCGGCCCGTATTTCGCGGCCGGGGTGAAGAAGGTCATCGTTTCGGCGCCGGTCAAAGAGGGCAACGCCCTGAACCTCGTCTACGGCATAAACCACGACCTCTACGACCCTGCGAAGCATGACCTGATAACGGCCGCCTCTTGCACCACGAACTGCCTTGCCCCAGTAGTCAAAGTTTTGCACGAGGATATCGGCATAAAGCATGGTTCAATAACGACTATTCACGATGTTACCAACACGCAGACAATCGTCGACAAGGCCCATAAGGACCCTCGCCGCGCCCGCTCGGCCCTGAACTCGCTGATCCCCACTTCCACCGGCTCGGCCACGGCGATCACGCTGATCTATCCTGAACTCACCGGGCGGCTGAACGGGCTTGCGGTTCGTGTGCCGCTTCTCAACGCGTCGCTCACCGATTGCGTTTTCGAAATGGAGCGCGAGACCACCGTCGAAGAGGTCAACGGCGCCTTCGCCACATGGGCCGAGGGACCCCTCAAGGGCATCCTCGGTTATGAAACCCGCCCGCTCGTCTCTGCCGATTACCTGGACGATTCGCGCTCGTCGATCATCGACGCGCCTTCGACAATGGTGATTAATGGCACCCAGGTGAAGGTCTACGCCTGGTATGACAACGAATGGGGCTATGTCTGCCGCATGGGCGACATCGCTCGCATGGTGGCCGGAGGGCTCTGATGAGCGAAGCCAGCGGTCTTAAGGCCTATATTGCCGTCACGGCGGCCTATTGGGCCTTCATGCTGACCGACGGTGCGCTCAGGATGCTGGTTCTCCTGCATTTTCATACGCTTGGTTTTTCGCCCGTACAGTTGGCCTACTTGTTTCTCCTCTACGAAGTGATGGGGATCGTCACCAATCTCTCGGCGGGCTGGCTGGCGAGCCGCTTTGGGCTGACGTCAACGCTTTATGCCGGCCTCGCCATTCAGATCGGCGCGCTGATCGCGCTGGCAGCGCTCGATCCGGGTTGGGCCGTGGCCACATCGGTGATCTACGTGATGGCCGTTCAGGGCGCCTCGGGGGTCGCCAAGGATCTGGCCAAGATGTCATCCAAAAGCGCGGTGAAGCTCCTGGCTCCGGCAGAGGACAACGGGCTTTTCCGCTGGGTGGCCCTGCTCACCGGGTCAAAGAACGCCGTGAAGGGCCTGGGCTTCTTCGTTGGGGCGGCCCTATTGGCCACCGCCGGGTTTACGGCGTCCGTGGTGGCAATGGCCGTGCTGCTGACCGCTATCCTTGCCGCGGTGTCGCTTTTCATGCCCCCCGGCCTACCGGGCGCCAAGAAAGGCACGAAGGTGTCCGCGATTATCCCGAAAGACCCGGATATCCTGGCGCTCTCGCTGGCACGGGTCTTCCTGTTTGGCGCGCGGGACACATGGTTCGTGGTGGGAATACCTGTGTTCTTCTACGGTGTCCTTTCGGACGGCACGCCGGACAGCGCCCGCCGCGCCTTTTTCCTTATCGGCATCTTCATGGCCATTTGGGTGGTCTTTTACGGGATCGTACAGGCTTCGGCACCGAAGCTCCTGTCGCGGCAAACCAACGCCCTGCCTCAGACGGTCGGCGCGGCCCGCCTGTGGGTCGGAGCCCTGTCCCTGATCCCTGCTTTTCTGGCGATCGCCACCGTTATGAATGCACCAGCACTTGCGGCCATCATCGTCGCGGGGCTTCTGGTTTTCGGCGCGGTCTTTGCGCTCAATTCCGCTCTCCACTCCTACCTTATCCTTGAGTTCTCAAAGGCCGAGCGTGTGACCATGGATGTAGGTTTTTACTATATGTCGAATGCGGCGGGACGGCTGCTGGGCACGCTGCTTTCCGGCCTCAGCTTTCAGCTTTGGGGCGTTGCGGGTTGTCTTGGTGTCTCGGCACTCCTCGCCGCGCTCAGTTGGCTTGCCGCCATTCGCTTGTCGCAACGCCACCCGATGCCAGCCTAGCTAAATCTGCGATTTCGACCGCAGTCGTTAGGAATTGGTTAGGATCCTCCTGACAATCTTGCCTCGCTACGGAGGATTGCAATCGCAATGGCACATCACTGGACAGATCTGATTTCAAACATGACGACCCGGTTTCCCGGTATTGACGCAGGGGAATTGCTGACATTGGCCGCCGCCAATGGGGATGTAGTCGGCTACCTTGCCGGCACCAATGACCTGACCAGGCGCGAGGCGAAAGAGATGCTGGATTTCTGCATCGTTCCCGGCGCCAACAGCGGCGTGCACAGGCACGCCGCCTGAGGGTCTCTTGCACCCGCGCCTCGGGCTGATACGCCGGGGGCATGATATCGATCGACGATCGGCGGCCCGGCCCGGACATCCCGCGTGAGTTCAATCTCGCGCGACATGTTCTGGCGGCGGGCGGGGCTGATGACGACAAGCTTGCCCTTATCGTCCTGCGGGCGACGGGCGCGGAAAGGTGGAGCTATGGCCGTCTGCGCCAGGCGGTTCTGTCGGCGGCGGGCACACTTCTTGCCAGCGGCCTGAAGCGCGGCGACCGGCTTTTGATGCGCATCGGGAATTCAACTGATTTTCCCGTGACTTACCTTGGCGCCATCGCGGCGGGTATCCTGCCTGTGCCCACATCCGCCGCTCTGATCGGTGAGGAAATCACCCGTATCGCCGCCCGCCTTCAGCCCGCCGCTGTTGTCGCCGGACCCGGGATTGCGCTTCCGGATCACCCCTGCCCCGTCATACCGGTGGAAGAGTTGAAAGACGGCAAGCCCTTATCGTCTTTCGCCAGAACCCTAGCCGACGACCCGGCCTATATCATCTACACCTCCGGCACCTCCGGCGAACCCCTGGGCGTTGTCCATGCACACCGGGCGCAGGCAGCACGGGCCATGATGACCAAGGGTTGGTATGGGCTGACCGCTAAAGATCGCGTCCTTCACGCCGGGGCCTTCAACTGGACCTACACGCTTGGCACCGGCCTCCTCGACCCCTGGACGAACGGCGCCACCGCCCTTGTCCTGGCCGAAAGCGCGGGTATCGAACTGTTGCCGCTTCTCGCCAAGCGCCATGACGCGACAATACTGGCGGGCGCTCCGGGTGTCTTTCGCCGCCTCCTGGCAAATCCACTGCTGCCACTGCCCAGGTTACGCCATGGCCTGTCGGCGGACGAAAAATTATCCGACGATCTCAGAAAACGCTGGCAGAAAGCCACCGGCACCGATCTTCACGAAGCATTCGGCCAGACCGAATGCTCGACGTTCATCTCGGGCTCACCGGATCGCCCCGCCCCACCTGGCACCCTCGGTTTCGCGCAAGACGGGCGCGCGGTGGCGATCCTCGGCCCCGACGGACCGGTGGCACGCGGCACTGTCGGCCACATCGCCATCCACAGCGCGGACCCGGGGCTGAGGCTCCGCTATCTCGACAAGCCGACGCAAACCGAGGGCGACTGGTTCCGCACCGGCGATACGGGCCTCATGCGCGCCGACGGCGCCATCGAATACCACGGGCGCACCGATGATATGCTGACGGCGGGCGGGTTTCGCATTTCACCTATAGAGGTTGAAGCCGCCATGAGCCTTCACCCTGATATCGACGAGGCCGCCGCCGTCGACCATCGGATCGGTCCTGACACCACAATCATCGCATTGTTCTACACAGGGAAGAAACTGAGCGATGGCGAATTGAATACCCAAGCCGAGACCCACCTGGCCCGCTACAAGCGGCCCCGGCGATTTGTTCACATGGACTCACTTCCCCGCAACCTCAACGGAAAGCTCTTGCGCAAGGCGCTTCCGGCTGCAATCGAAGGGGCGCAATGATCAAGCTCGACATCCTCAGCGATCCCATCTGTCCCTGGTGCTATATCGGCAAAACCAACCTCGACCGCGCGCTCGAGG
>CAJICO010000289.1_pt1 | contig 15127 bp, 14 predicted proteins | sample 9199701 | NCBI WGS metagenome assembly CAJICO01 (sample SAMEA7708339, study PRJEB35096) | sediment metagenome | biome: marine neritic benthic zone biome [ENVO:01000025]; feature: sediment [ENVO:00002007]; material: shallow marine sediment [ENVO:03000034] sea grass bed [ENVO_01000059] ... | reverse complement strand
CTGGCGTTGGCGATCATCTCGGTCGAGGTGCTGCTGACAGCGGGTGCGCGGGGTTATCTGGGCGGTGCGGAAGGGATCGGCTGGCGGGCCGACGCGATCCAGGACTATGCCTTCTTCCCTCAGATCATCCCCTGGATGATCGAGACCGGCACCTGGCCGCCTGAGCTTCTGACGCGGTTTCTCAGCTATTCTTTCGTGCATTGGGGCTTTGCCCATGCGATCTTCGTGATCGTTTTCCTCATGGCGCTCGGCAAACTGGTGGGCGAGGTATTCGGCAATATTGCCGTTCTGATCCTGTTTGTCGCCTGCGGTGTCTTCGGGGCACTCATCTATGCCGGGATCTCCGGGAGCGACCAGCCATTGGTGGGCGGCTACCCGTCGGTTTACGGGCTAATCGGGGCCTATACGTTTCTTCTTTGGGTGGGGTACGGCCAGATTGGCGAGAACCAGTACCGTGCCTTCACGCTGATCGGGTTTCTGCTGGGCATCCAGCTATTGTTCGGGTTGATCTTCGGGACGTCGAATGACTGGATCGCCGAACTGGCGGGCTTTGCCCTGGGATTTGTTCTGACGCCAGCTCTCGCACCGGGCGCGTTTCGGCGGTTTCTGGACCTTATGCGCCAGCGTTAGGATTTGCGCCGCCTTCGGCGTCGCGGCGGGCGAGAGGGGTTTCACCCCTCTCGCGCTCTCCCCGAAAGTATTTGAAACAGGAAGAAGTCAGCGGCGAAAAGCGCCCCTGATCTCGGAGAGAGAGAAGGCGCGAAGGGCTATTCCGGCCCCTGCGTAGGCGATCAGGCCCGTCAGGCAAAGCGCTGTCAGGCCAAGGCCCGAAACAATGCCGGGCATGGCCAGAAGCGGTGCCAGCAGCCATTCAGCGATCAGAAGCACCAGAGCCATGAAGACCGAAGCCAGGCAGATGCGCGATATTCGTCGGGTCACGCGGGCATCGAACTCCGCGGCCAGACCCATGCCGCGCGAACCCCGCCATAACAGAAAGAGCATCGCCCAACCGGCGAGCGTCGTTCCCACGGCCGCGGCGATGTAGCCGATGAGCGGCGCCAGCCCGATGGCAAGGGCGGCGTTGAGAACCATGGCGACCAGAGCGTAATAGAAAGGCCTTTTGGTGTCCTCGCGGGCGAAGAACAGGGGCTGCAGCACCTTCTGCAACACGAAGGCAGGCAGGCCGAGGCCATAGACAGCGCAGGCCAGGGCCGTGGCACCGGTATCGGCAGCCGTGAAGGCCCCGCGCTCAAACAGCGTGCCGATGAGAGCCGCGGGGATCACCGCCAGAGCGGCGGCGGCAGGGATGGCCAGGGCCAGCGACATCTCGGCGGCGCGGGAGAGCGCGTCCTGGCCGCCCGCTTCATCCCCGGCCTGCAGGCGCCGCGACAGGTCGGGGAGAAGGACGATGCCGATGGCAATGCCCACAACGCCGAGCGGCAACGGATAAAGACGGTCCGCATCGGCAAGCCAGGCAATCGCCCCGTCGAAGAAGCTGGCCACCTGCCGTCCGATCAACAGATTGATCTGAACCACGCCCCCCGCCAGGGCCGCCGGCGCCGCGATCACGGCAAGACGGCGCAACTCGGGCGTCCAGCGCGGCAGGCCCGGTCTGATGTCGAATCCCGCGCGCCCTGCCGCGACCCAGACGAGGGCAAGCTGGGCAACCCCCGCAATGACGACGCCGACTGAAAGAAGCGTGCCGTGCCGGGCCCCGGCTGACTCGCCGATGAGAGAGCCGCCGAACCCGGCTTCGGCCAGGATCAGGGTGAGGATCAGCACGATGTTCAGAAGAACCGGGGCGGCCGCGGCGGCGGCAAAGCGCCCCGAAGCGTTGAGAACACCCGAAAAAAGCGCCGCCAGCGAAATGAAGACGATATAGACAAAGACGATGCGCCCCAGCGTCACGGCCATGTCAAAACGTTCGTCCCCGGCAAAGCCGCTGGCCATGGCCAGGACCAGCCAGGGCATGAAGATCGTCGCCAGCAACGTCAGGACCAGCAGGATCGCCACGAGACCGGAAAGCGCATCCCGGGCAAACCGGGTGGCACCCTCTCCCGCCTCGAGCTTTTTCGAGAACATGGGCACGAAGGCCATGTTGAAAGCGCCTTCCGCAAAGAAGCGGCGAAACATGTTGGGCAACGCGAAGGCGATCAGAAAGGCTTCGGCGACCGGCCCTGTTCCCAGCCAGGCCGCAATCAGAATGTCGCGCAGAAACCCGAGGACGCGGGACATCAGCGTCCAGGCGCCCACGGTAACCGCGCCGGATATCAGGCGGATTGTGCTCACATTTGCCTCAGGGCCATGGTTAGCCAGGGGTTGGCGAAACTACCAGTGCCGCCGTGAAATTCGAGCGCATGTCTGGCCGGATTGTCACGTGTTGAGGTCACGGTTCGTTGCGCCGCGAGACAAGCCGCGACCGCATGGGTCTCGAAACCTTAAGGAATCACTCGCATTCTCCCCGCTTGTAGCTACATCGCCCGTCGGCCTCACAACCCGGCGGGCAAACCAGAAACCCTTCGGCCTCTCATGCAGAGGTCACCCGTGATCAGATCGGCCCGGCTGGGAGGTCAGGCAAGGAACAACCGAAGGGGTCCGGTGGCGGGCCCGTCATTCTGAAAATCCAAAGTGAAACGATACTGGCATAAACCAAACCGTCTTTCTTCCTGTTGCAAATACTTCGGGGAGGTCTGGAGGGGCAGAGCCCCTCCAGCGGATCGGCTGCGAAGCAGACGATAACCCCAAGAAAGCTCACTCCGCCATCGCCCGCTCGGCGCCGGCCTCGATCGCACGGCGCAGGCGCTTTTCCAGCGTTTTCTGCTTGGTATCCGCGTGGTATTTCAGTCCGAACATGTCTTTGACATAAAAGGTGTCTACCACCTGCTCGCCATAGGTGGCGATGACGGCGCTGGCGATATAAACGTTCGATTCCGACAGGGTCCGCGCCAGATCGTAAAGAAGCCCGGGGCGGTCGCGCGTGTCGACTTCGATGATCGTGTAGATGTCCGAGCCTTCATTGTCGAATGTGATCGAGGTGGGCACCTTGAAGGCGCGTTCGCGTTTTTTCAGCCTGTCACGGTCCACGAGCGACTTGCGCGGCTGGATTTCGCCCAGAAGCGTCTTCTCGATCATGGCGCGGAGGCGCGGCAGGCGGCTGGCCTCGTAAGGATGGCCGTCGGCGTCCTGAACCCAGAAAGCGGCGGTGGCATAGCCGTCGGATGACGTATAGGTGCGGGCGTCGACCACATTCGCGCCGACCAGCGCCAGGGCGCCCGTGAGGCGGGCGAAAATGCCCGGGTGGTCGGTCAGGGCAAAGCAAATGCGCGTGGCGTCCCGGTCTTCGTCGGGCATGACATCGGCGCGGATATCGGCATCTCCGATCCCGTGGAGCATCTTGGCGAAAAGCACATGGGCATCGGTCTGCAGGCCTTGCCAGTAGGGACCATAGTGCCGTGATGTCTCGTGGCGAAGCGCCGGGGCGTCCCAATCGGGCAGGGCCTCGCGCAGCGCGGTCTTGGCGACCGATTCCGCACTTCCGCGGTTAACCGCTTCCAACCCGTGCTCCAGCGCCGCTGCGGTCATCCGGTGCAGGTCGCGGAGCAGTTGCGCCTTCCAATTGTTCCATGTGCCGGGCCCGACACCGCGAATATCGCAAACCGTCAGCACGGTCATCAGGTCGAGCCGCTTCTTGGTCTTCACTGCCTTGGCGAAATCGAGAATGGTTCGGGGTTCGGCCAGGTCGCGTTTTTGCGCCATATCCGACATCAGAAGGTGATAGCGGACCAGCCACTCCACCGTTTCGGCCTCATTCTTGTTCAACCCCAGGCGCGGGGCCACCTTGCGCGCGATCTGGGCGCCGAGGATCGAATGATCCTCGGCCCGGCCCTTGCCAATGTCGTGGAGAAGGAGCGCGGTATAGAGCACCTTGCGGTTGACCCCTTCGCGCAGGATGCCGCTGGCGACAGGAAGCTCCTCGACCAGTTCATTTCGTTCGATCTGCGCCAGCGTCGAGATGCAAAGGATCGTATGTTCGTCCACCGTATAGTGGTGGTACATGTTGAACTGCATCATCGCCACGACCGGCGCGAATTCCGGGACAAAGGCCGCCAGCACCCCAAGTTCATTCATCCGGCGTAGCGCTCGTTCGGGGTTGCCATGCTTCAGGAGCGTGTCGAAGAAGATGCGGTTCGCTTCCGCGTCAGCACGCAACCCGTCGTCGATGAGATGAAGGTGCGCGCTCACCCGGCGCATGGCGTCCGGGTGGATCAGATAGCCCGTCCGCAACGCTTCTTCAAAGAGCCGCAGGATGTTGAGCTTGTCGGCGAAGAACGCTGCCTCACTGGCGATGTCGAGGCGGTTCTGACGGATGACATACTCTGGTTTGACTCTCTTGCGCCGCTTGAAAAACGTGGCGAGCGACGGTGCGCTTTTGACATGTCTGGCTTCCAGGGCCGTCAAAAAGATGCGGGTCAGATCGCCGACAACCGTAGCGTGGCGGGAGTAAGCCTGCATGAAATGTTCGACCGCACGGCGACACGCCCCGTCTTCATATAGCATGCGGGCCGCGACTTCGACCTGCATGTCGAAGGTCAGCTGATCCACAGCCCGGCCGGCGACCAGGTGCAGGTGAGAGCGGATGGCCATCAGAAAGGTTTCGGCGGCCAGGAATTGCTCGTACTCGCCCTCGGTCAACAGGCCCGGGCGGACCAGTTCGGCGGCATCGGTGACCCCGTGGATATACTTGCCGATCCAAAAAAGCGTCTGCAGATCGCGCAGCCCGCCCTTGCCCTCTTTCACGTTGGGTTCGACCATATAGCGATGGCCGCCCTGTTTCTGATGGCGCGTGGCCCGCTCGGCCAGCTTGGCTTCGATGAAGTCCGACGCGGTGTTGCGAAAAAGCTCGCGCTCCAGCTTGTCGTCGAGTTCGTTGCTGAGGTCCTTGTCGCCGATCAGATAGCGATGCTCCAGGAGTGCCGTCCGGATGGTATAATCCTCGCGCCCCAGGCGCACGCAGTCGCGCGCGCTGCGGGTGGCATGACCCACCTTCAAATGCAGATCCCAGAGGATATAGAGCATGCTTTCGATCAGGCTCTCGGCCCAGGGCGTGACCTTCCAGGGCATCAGAAACAGCAGATCGACGTCTGAAAAGGGCGCCATCTCGCCCCGCCCGTAGCCGCCCACGGCGAGGATCGCCAGGCGCTCGCCCTCGGTCGGGTTGGGGTTCGGGTGAAGCCAGGTCGTCGCGACCCGGTAGACCGTTTCGATCACCCGGTCGGTCAGGAAACTATAGGCGCGAACGGCGGGGCGTGCGGCACGGGGATGCGCTTCAAAGGCGGTGGCAATGGCGTCGCGACCGCCGGCAATCGCCGATTTCAGTTGACCCACCGTGGCGCGCCGGATCGCCGACGCATCATGAGAGTCCTCGGCCGCACGGGCGACAGCCTCCAGAACACCATCAATGTCAAAGACCTGGGCCTCGGTAAGACCCAGGACCTCGAATGCCGGTTTGCTGTCCGCGTCCGCCGGTTCAGAAGCCGAGGGCGCTAAAGCTTCTTGGGGCGGGGTCAATCACGATCACCTGGTTGTTGTCGATCTGCGCGACCGCCAGGCCGCGCTCGTTCGTGCCGTTGCGGAAAAAGCGGAAGGGGCCGCCTACGCCGGCGAAACCTGCGCCCTGTGTCAGCGCGTCGCCGCTCAGCGCGTTGGGCTGGCCCTGGGCAATCAGGGCGCCGATTGCGGCGATCCCGTCATAGGCGAGACCGGCAATCGGGTTCGGTGGCGAACCATAGACCGCCGAGTAGCGTGCATTGAACTGTTGCATCCGCCCGGGAGCAGGCGAGGCAAACCAGGCCCCCTGGAGGCCCTTGAGCGACAGCGCGCTCGATGGCACATCAAGGCGCTGCAGTCCGACGAACTGAATGGCTTCGCGGTCGATGCCGTTCTCTGGCAGCAGTTCCGCCAGGAACGGCAGCGCACCCGAGTTGCCCGATGTAACAAAGAGTGTCGTTGCTCCCGAGGCGCGCAGGTTGCTGGCAATGCCGGGGATCGCGTCGATCACGCCTTGCTGGGAAAGCGCGAAGGACTGCACACCGACAACGGATGCTCCATTGGCGGCGGCCGCTCGTTGAATGGCGTCGGCGCCCAGTTGCTCGCCCTGATCCTGGGCATGGACGATGTAGATATCGCTTTTGCCGGTCCGGACGGCGAAATTCACCAGCCGGTCGGCGGTGGTCTGAAACGTATTGCCCAAAAGGAAGACGTTGCCTCCTGCAACCGAGGGGTTGTTTGAGAAGGTCAGGACGTTCACCCCACGGCCGGCAGCCACTTGCCCGGCGGCATTGGCGCTTTCGGCGAAGAGCGGGCCGAGGAATATCTGGGCACCGTCCGCCAGGGCGCGCTGCGCGGCGGCGGCCGCGCCTTCGGGCGTGCCGCCGGTGTCGTAAACCCGCAGGTTGACCTGGGCGCCGGTCAGATCGTCCACCGCCAGCCAGGCTGCGTTTTCCAGTGATTGCGCCAGGGTCGCCCCGTTGGGCGAGGATTTCGGCACCAGCAGCGCCACCGGCACGGCGCGCGACGTGTTGACCATGGGTCCGCCCGGGAAGGAGGCGTCGCAGGCGGCCAGCGCGGCAAGCGCAAAAAATGACAGAAGCCAAGCCATGGCCTTGCGGCGGAACGATAAAACGGCGAGCATCGAATTCTCCTCGAAGCGAATGGCGCGACCCCATGCGGAAAGCCCACCCAATTAACTCACGACGGCGGAAATGAGCAAGGGTTCATCCAAGGATCGGCTGTCACCGGCGCTTTATCTCGTATCGACCCCCTTGGGGAATGCGCGGGATATCACGCTCAGGGCGCTGGATGTGCTGCGCGCCGCGGATGTTTTGGCGGCCGAGGATACGCGGACGCTCAGAAGACTGATGGAGATCCACGGGATCGAGCTTGGGGGGCGCCGGATCGTGGCCTATCACGATCACAGCGGTGCCAGGGAACGCGGGCGCCTGACCGCAATGCTTGAGGACGGGCAATCGGTCGCCTATGCGCCCGAAGCGGGCACGCCGCTGGTCGCCGATCCGGGATACGCTTTGGCGCGGGAGGCGGCGATTGCGGGGGTGCCGGTCGTGCCGGTTCCCGGCCCTTCGGCCTTTGTTGCGGCCCTGACCGTTTCGGGCCTGCCGAGCGACAGGTTTACATTTCTCGGGTTTCCACCTGCGGCGGCAGGCGGGCGCCGAAAGTTTTTCGAGGATGTGGCGGAACAGAGCGGAACACTGGTTCTCTACGAAAGCCCCCGAAGGCTGGGCGCGACACTGGCGGCGGCTGTTGAAGCACTGGGAGGCGACCGCCCGGCAGCGGTTTGCCGGGAACTGACCAAGAAATTCGAAGAGGTTCGCCGGGGCAGCCTGTCGGAACTGGCCGCTTACTATGCGGAGGCCAAGGTCAAGGGAGAGGTCGCCGTGTGCATCGGCGAAGGCAGTGGCGCGGTTGATTCGGCGTTGCTTGAAGCGGCACTTCGGGAAGCGATGAAGGTGAACACACTCAAGGATGCGGCGCGCGAGGTTTCTGACAGGTTCGGCGTTTCGCGCCGGGACATGTACCAATTGGGGCTGAAATTGGAGAGGTAGGAAAAAATTCAGAGATCCATGCGATACCAGCCGCATGCCATTGGATTTTTCAAACTGCCGTGCCGCCCAGGGCCTGACCAACTACCACGATGGTCTTGCAGCCGAAGCCTCGGTGGAACGTCACTATGAACAGAAGGGTTGCAGACCGGTCGCTCAGCGATGGCGCGGCTCTGCTGGCGAAATCGATCTGATCATGCGCGATGGCGAAGGTTACGTTTTTATCGAAGTCAAGAAATCCCGCACCTTTGAACAGGCCGCCCGGAATTTCACACCGCGCCAGTGCGAACGTGTAGCCCTTGCTGCTCAGGCCTATGTTGACCAAATGCACCCGGGCGAAATGATCGACATGCGTCTTGATCTGGCCCTTGTCGATGGCATCGGGCGGATCGACATTCTGGAAAACGTGACCCTTCACTAGACCAATCTGACATTGCGGCGACCGGCGGCTTGCGCCAAAACGCGTTCAAAGGGAGGGCTCGCCGATGAAAGTCGCCATCCAGATGGATCCAATCGACGGCATCGACATCGATGCCGATTCGACTTTTCGCATCGCGGAAGAGGCGCAGGCGCGAGGCGCGGAACTGTTCTATTACCTTCCCGGCGGCTTGAGCTTTGACGAGGGGCGGGTCAAGGCGCGGGGCTGGCCGCTGAGCCTGCAGCGTGTGCAAGGCCATCACTTCGATTTGGGCGATGAGGTCAGCGTCGATTTGAACAGTTTCGATGTCGTCTGGCTCCGCCAGGATCCGCCCTTCGACATGGGCTATATCACCACGACCCACATCCTCGAATGGCTTGACGGCCCGCTTGTCGTAAACGATCCGTTTTGGGTCAGGAACTATCCCGAAAAACTGCTGGTTCTGCAGTTTCCCGAACTGACGCCGCCAACAATGATCGCCCGCGACCTGACCTCCATCCGCGAATTCCGTGCGCGACACGGCGATATGATCCTCAAACCGCTCTATGGCAATGGCGGTGCCGGTGTCTTTCGCCTGACCCACGAGGACCGCAATCTCGTATCGCTTCACGAGCTTTTCACCGGGATAAACCGCGAGCCGTTGATCGCACAGAAGTTCATTCCCGACGTGTCGAACGGCGACAAACGGATCATCCTCGTGGATGGCGAACCCGTGGGCGCGATCAACAGGGTGCCGCCGGAGGGTGAGACGCGTTCGAACCTTCATGTCGGTGGGCGGGCCGAGAAGATCAGCCTCACTGCCCGCGACCAGGAGATCTGCGCCGCCATCGGTGCGCTTCTTCGCGAGAAGGGGCAGGTCTTCGTGGGGATCGATGTGATTGGCGACTATCTGACCGAGATCAACGTGACTTCGCCAACCGGAATACAAGAGCTGGAGCGGTTCGACGGCATCAACGTGGCCGGCGCCATCTGGGACGCCATCGACGCGCGGATCGCCGCAAAATCTTGACGCCAAAGGATTATTTCCTTATCTAAGGATTTTGCGGACGGTCGGGCGGCCGCGCGTAAGCGAGGAAAGTCCGGACTCCACGAAGCGGCGGTGCCGGGTAACGCCCGGCCGGGGCAACCCGAGGGAAAGCGCCACAGAGAAGAGACTGCCCCGCCTGGCGGGGTAAAGGTGAAACGGTGGGGTAAGAGCCCACCGCGGGACTGGCAACAGGACCGGCAAGGCAAGCCCCACCGGGAGCAATGCCGAATAGGGGTTCCATTCGTGGGCGCGCTTCGGCCCCGGAACCCGGGTTGGCAGCTAGACCCCTCCGGCAACGGTGGGGGCAGATGAATGGTCGTCACCTCGAAAGAGGTACAGAATCCGGCTTACAGGCCGTCCGCACTCTTTTCCCAGAGACCTTTGCATAACTGACGAAACCGCGCCGCTCACCCGTCTGGCGCGGGCGTCCAGCCGTCGCCATTGTCGCTCGGACCAATGGAAACCGGGCGCGGCCCTATTCGCTGCCGTTCGGACAGTTTTGCAAAAGTCACTCCCCGGAAACCCTTGACAGGCCCGGGCAAACCGCTAGAACGCGCCCTTCAGGATTTTTCGTTCGGGCTGGTAAGTGCCGGACGGTTCAGGAGAGAGCCAATGGCGAAACCGACGACAATCAAGATTCGTCTGAACTCGACCGCTGACACCGGTCATTTCTACGTGACCAAGAAGAACGCGCGCACCATGACCGAGAAAATGGTGGTCAAGAAATATGACCCGGTGGTGCGCAAGCACGTCGAGTACAAGGAAGGCAAGATCAAGTAATCGAGCCTTCCAGACTGCAAGATGGGCCGCGCCGGGTGCGCGGCTTTTTTATTGCGAGTTTCGGCGAAACCAACGCGTTGCACTGCTCATCTCTTAGGCCCGGCGCTCCTTTGCTCCGTTGCCAAACGGTGCTGGCCGAAAGCTTTTTCTGGAAACACGTGCCTTCGTCCCCAAATAGAGAATATGAGTGAGAGCCTGGATATCCGCCCCGCACGGCCGGATGATCTGACCGAGGTGGACGCACTTTTTGCCCGGTCCTACCCGGCTTTGCTGAAGGGTCACTATCCGCCCTCGGTTCTGGTCACGGCGATCCCGCTGATTGCGAAGGCACAGCCGGCACTCTTGGCCACTGGCACCTATTTCGTTGTGACGGGCGACAACGGACAAATCCTCGGGGCTGGCGGCTGGACCGGTGTCGCCCCGGGAACGGGCAGGCGACAAATACGGATCGGGCACGTGCGCCACGTGGTGACGGATCACCGTGCGGTGCGCCGGGGGATTGGGAAGGCTCTGATGAATGAGATCATTCAAAGTGCCGGAAATCATGGTGTGAAACGACTCGAATGCCTGTCGACTTTGATGGCAGTGCCATTCTATGCGGCATGCGGTTTCGAAGAAGACGGTCCGGTGACTGTGAGCCTGCGGCAGGGCATTACCTTGCCCGCAGTTCGCATGCATAGAGGTTAGGCGAGCAAGAAGGTCTGGTGCCGCCGAAGCCAACGATGGCTGCCTTGCCGGCTGACCCAGGCGGAAACACCAATCAGTCTTCGCTTGCCGCCAAGGCCCGGGCGCCTTACCTCTTGGGAAAGGGTAAGGGCGTGATGCTGCAAGGAAAACGCATACTTCTGATTGTCGGTGGCGGGATTGCCGCCTTCAAGTCGCTGGAACTGATCCGACTGATCCGCAAATCGGGCGGCACGGTGACACCTGTTCTCACCAGGGCGGCACAGGAGTTCGTGACGCCGCTTTCCGCCTCGGCGTTGGCGGCCGAGAAGGTCTATACCGACCTTTTCGATCTTACCGACGAGGCCGAGATGGGGCACATCGAGCTGTCGCGGGTCGCCGACCTGATTGTCGTCGCTCCCGCCACCGCCGATCTGATCGCCAAGATGGCAGGCGGGCACGCCGACGACCTCGCCTCGACCCTGTTGATGGCCACCGACACGCCGGTCATGATCGCGCCGGCCATGAATGTGCGCATGTGGTTGCATCCGGCGAACCAGCGCAATCTGGCGACGCTGGACGCCGACGGCATACACCGCACCGGGCCCGACGAGGGTGACATGGCTTGCGGTGAGTATGGGCCGGGCCGCATGTCCGAGCCTGCGGCCATCCTCGAAGCCGTGACCGGACTGGTCGGCGAGGGGCCGTTATCGGGGCGCCACATCATCGTGACGTCCGGCCCGACCCATGAGCCGATCGATCCGGTGCGTTATATCGCCAACCGGTCTTCGGGTGCACAGGGTACCGCCATCGGGAGGGCGCTGGCCCGGCTGGGTGCGCGCGTCACATTCGTTACCGGGCCCGCCGACGCGGCGCCGCCCGATGGGGTTGAGGTGATCGCGGTGGAAACCGCCGACCAGATGCTCAATGCCGTGAAAGCGGCACTGCCCGCGGACGCCGCGGTGTTTGCCGCCGCGGTTGCGGACTGGAAAGTAACAACGGCGGCCAAAGGCAAGATCAAAAAGGATAAATCCGGTTTGCCCCCAAAGCTCAAACTGGACGAGAACCCGGATATCCTTGCCACCGTTTCGCGCATGCGCAAGACCCGCCCGGGCCTCGTGGTGGGCTTCGCGGCGGAAACCGACGATGTAATTGCCAACGCCACGGCCAAGCGCAAGCGCAAGCGCTGCGATTGGATCGTCGCCAATGATGTCTCACCCGAGACTGGGATCATGGGCGGAGACGAGAACGCCGTGACGGTGATTGACGCAAAGGGCGCCGAGACCTGGCCCCGTGCCTCCAAGCAGGATGTGGCGCGACGGCTCGCGGCCCGGATCGCCGACGCCTTGAAATGACGCCGATCATTCGCATGCGCTGGGGCGAGGGGGCGGATCAGGACCTGCCTCTGCCCACATACGAGACCGCAGGCGCTGCGGGTGCCGATTTGCGCGCCAATTTTCCTCGGGACGACCGACACGGCATCTCAATCGCGCCGGGAGAGCGCCGCTTGGTGCCCACTGGCCTGCATGTGGAAATCCCGGCCGGTTGGGAAATGCAGATCCGTCCACGTTCGGGTCTGGCGCTGAAGCATGGGCTTACGCTGGCCAACGCGCCTGGCACGATCGACAGTGACTATCGCGGGCCGTTGGGGGTTATCCTGATTAACCTTGGTGCCGAACCCTTCCGGATCGCCCATGGCGACCGCATCGCCCAGGCCGTGGTGGCACCGGTCACTCAGGCCCGCTTCGTGGTGGCTTCAGAACTTGCAGCCAGCGCCCGGGGTGAGGGTGGCTTTGGCTCCACAGGCCAAAACTGATGGCCCTGGTTCTTACGCTTGCCCTGCTTCTCTGGCTGCTGGGCCACCTGATCCGGGCGCCCATTTCGGCCCGGCTCTTGATGATCGCGCTCCTTTATGTGGGTGTCCTCATTCTCCAGATCGCGCTTCCCGATGGCCACGCGCTTCGTCAGGCGACGGGCGGTTCTGCGGGCGAGTGGGTGGCCATCGGTGTCTTGGCGGGTGCCGTCTGGGCCTATTCCCGTGGTCTGAGGCACCTCAAGTCGCGGGTGCGGCCGGAAAACAAGCCGTCCGACCAGCGCAATTCTTCAGCCGAACTCGAACGCAACGCCCGCCACATCGTCCTTCGCGAAATCGGCGGCCCCGGTCAGAAGCGCCTGAAAGAGGCCCGCGTGCTGGTCATCGGCGCCGGTGGTCTTGGGTCTCCCGCGCTTCTTTATCTCGCCGCCGCCGGCGTCGGCACCATTGGGGTCATTGACGACGATGCGGTCGAGAATTCGAACCTGCAGCGCCAGGTGATCCATAGCGATGCCGACATCGGCATGCCCAAGGTCTTCTCGGCCGAGGCCGCGATGAAAGCGCAGAACCCGTTCGTCGCCGTTCGCCCGTATCACCGCCGCCTGAACGCTGAGATTGCCGAGGATCTTTTTGCCGATTACGACCTGATCCTCGACGGAACCGATGACGTGGATACCCGTTACCTGGTCAACGAAACCGCGGTGAAACTCGGACTGCCACTGATCTCCGCCGCAATCTCGCAATGGGAAGGGCAGATATCGCTCTTCGCCCCTTCGCGCGGCGGGGCCTGCTATCGCTGCGTATTCCCGGAACCGGCTGTCGCCGGGCTTGCGCCCACCTGCGCCGAAAGTGGCGTGCTCGGTCCGCTTCCCGGCGTCATGGGCGCCATGATGGCGGTCGAGGCGATCAAACATCTGGCGGGGGCCGGCGAAACGCTTTTGGGCCGAATGCTTATTTACGACGCGCTTTATGGCGACGTTCGTGTCATTTCGACCGCAAAGCGCGTTGAATGTCCGGTCTGCGGCGGAAATCACCCAAGAAACTGAAGCGTCCGCCTTTTAACGCCAAATCTACGGTGGTATGGGCTTAAATGCGGGCAGGAAAACAATCGAAGGCATGAGCGCTTCAGACAACACGCAACGCCGCCTTAAACTGTTAGATGGCGGGAAAACGGGTGTACGGACCCAGTTCGGTGCGCTTTGCTGGCGGCGGAGCGGCGACGAAATTGAGGTGCTGCTTGTCACCTCGCGGCGCCGCAAGCGCTGGATCCTTCCCAAAGGTTGGCCCGAAGATCGCATGACACCGGCGAAAACCGCGCTGACGGAGGCTTGGGAGGAGGCCGGTGTCGAAGGAAGGGCCAAGCCTGTTTGTCTTGGCATCTACAGCTACGAGAAGGAACTTGTTCGCGGGCAGTCGGTGCCCTGCGTCGTTGCCGTCTTTCCGGTTCGGGTCAAAAGACTGCGTCGGCGCTTTCCTGAGGCGAAAGAACGCCGCCGCAGATGGTTCACGCCCACGAAGGCGGCAAAGAAGGTCGACGAGCCGGAGCTGGCGGCCCTTCTGGCGGGTTTCGATCCGGCGAACCTGTGAACGGTGAATGAAATCTGGCTGTTGAAATCATTTTTCAACCAACTTAGCTAACATTTCGATGTAAGCTTGGACTCAAGATGATCCGTTTCTCTCTCAAATGCGCCAATGGCCATGGTTTCGAAAGCTGGTTCGCCTCGAACGAGAAATTCGAGGCGCTGCTGGCGCAAGGGTTTGTGACCTGCCCGGATTGTCAGAGTGCGGAGGTCGCAAAAGAGCTGATGGCACCCCGGGTGCGGGCGTCGCGGAAGGCGGCCGTGCCGGAGGCCACAGAGGGCGCCCAGCCCATGACGATGGGCGATCCGGAGGTGTCCGAAGCCATCAAGGCGCTGAAGGCGCATGTGGAAGAGAATTCGGATTACGTCGGCGACCGGTTCGTGGCGGAAGCGCGGGCGATGCACGATGGCGAGATGCCCCAGCGTTCGATTCATGGCCAGGCCGGGCCCGACGAGGCAAAGAAGCTTATGGAGGACGGCGTGCCGGCTCTGCCGCTGCCTTTCATTCCCCGTCAGAAAACCAACTGAGACGGCAATCTCTGACACGGGGTCGTGACGGAGAAGTTTAGTTTCCGCTCCTCAATCGTCAGGACGTCGCAACGAGAAGAGCTCGGTCACCCGCGCATAATCGCGGTACCCCAGGCGCGCCAGCGGCTCGAAGGTCAGTACGTCGAACCGCCCGTCGCGGAGGCAATCGTCGCGCATGTGAATGCCGACAACCTCGCCCAGCACCAGATAATTGGCGGCCCCCTTTAGCTTGACGATGTCGACCAGCCGGCACTCCAGCGCGGCCGGTGCCTCGGCCACCCGCGAGCAGGGAATGACCTTGCAGTCCACCCGGGCCAGGCCGGCCCGATTGAATTCGTCCTCACCCGCCGGGTAGCTGCCCGAGGTCATGTTCATCGCGTCCTTCAGCGCGTAGCTCACGATATTGACGCAGAATACCCCGCTGTCGCGAATGTTCGACACGCTGTCCTTGGTGCCCTCACGGTCGGGTTTCTGCCCGGTCGAAGCGAACATCACCTGCGGCGGCGTATAGGCCACCGCATTGAAGAAGGAATAGGGGGCCAGGTTTTCGCTGCCATCCGTGTTTCTCGTCGAAATCCAGCCAATAGGGCGCGGCGTCACAATCGCATTGAAGGGGTTGTGCGGCAGCCCGTGACCCTCTTCCGGTCGGTAAAACATTGTTGCTCCTTCAAGGTTTGTACCTGCCCTAGCGCATGTGCTACG
>CAJICO010000254.1_pt1 | contig 15157 bp, 17 predicted proteins | sample 9199701 | NCBI WGS metagenome assembly CAJICO01 (sample SAMEA7708339, study PRJEB35096) | sediment metagenome | biome: marine neritic benthic zone biome [ENVO:01000025]; feature: sediment [ENVO:00002007]; material: shallow marine sediment [ENVO:03000034] sea grass bed [ENVO_01000059] ... | reverse complement strand
GTTGGCCCTGTCGGGAGACAGGGCAAGGAACAAGCGAAGTGGCTCGGGTGGCGGGCCCGTCATTTTCGAAACGAAGACGCGAAACAGCTAAACTTTAAGTCAAACTGTCGTTCTTCCTGTTTGAAATACTTCGGGGAGGTCTGGAGGGGTGGAACCCCTCCAGCGGATCGACGCGCGTCAGCGCGGCGAAACCCTAGATCAGTTTCCCCATGGCAACGGCGGTATCGGCCATACGGTTCGAGAAACCCCATTCATTGTCGTACCAGGTCAGAATGCGCACCATGTTGCCCTCCAGCACCTTGGTCTGATCCATGTGGAAGATCGAGGAATGGGGATTGTGGTTGAAATCCTGGCTGACAAGCGGCTCGTCGGTGATGCCCAGAATGCCCTTCAGCGGCGCTTTCCGGGCAGCTGCGCGAATGGCGTCGTTCACCGCCTCGACCGAGGTCTTCTTCTTGGCTTCGAACACCAGATCGACAACCGACACGTTGGGTGTCGGCACCCGAATGGCCACACCGTCAAGCTTGCCCTTCAACTCGGGCAAAACCAGACCCACCGCTTTGGCGGCACCCGTTGACGTCGGGATCATGTTCATTGCCGCCGCCCGGGCACGGTAGAGATCCTTGTGCATCGTATCCAGCGTCGGCTGATCGCCGGTGTAGCTGTGGATGGTGGTCATGAACCCTTTCTTGATGCCGATGGCGTCGTTCAGGACCTTGGCAACGGGCGACAGGCAGTTGGTGGTACAGGAGGCGTTCGAGACAACCTTGTCAGATTTTCTCAACGACTTGTGGTTCACACCGTAGACTATCGTTTTGTCCGCATTGGCACCGGGGGCCGAGATCAGTACGCGCTTCGAACCATTTTCGAGATGCGCCTGGCACGCCTCTTTCGAGGTGAAGATGCCGGTGCATTCCAGCACCACGTCAACGTCACCCCAGGGCAGGTCGGCCGGGTTTCGGATGGCGGTCACCCGAATCTTGCCGCGCCCGACGTCGATCCAGTTCTTTCCCGATTTCACCTTTACCGGAAAGCGCCCGTGCACACTGTCGTATCGCAGAAGATGCGCATTGGTTTCGACCGGGCCCAGATCGTTGATCGCAAGGACTTCGATATCCTTGCGGCCGGACTCGATGATCGCGCGCATCACGTTGCGTCCGATACGGCCAAATCCATTGATTGCTACTTTCACTGCCACGGGTGATCTCCTTTCATCGCCAGACCGCGAGTGCCCGGATCAAATCAAGAAATCTGCGGGCCAGGTAAAGCCCGGCCCCCAAACCCAGCGCATAGTCAAGCGCCAGAGCGACGGCCAGGAAAACCCCCAGCCCCAAGGCGATCCGGTTGGTCATTGCGCGCCTTATGGCAAGAAGTGGCGCGGGGGAAAAGGGGCAAGCGGCGAGCCCCGGGCAATCGGATGAAACTTTGCGCACAAGTTTGATCGATTGCGCTCAATCGCCAAAATAAAACACCCGCACAACGAGCGCACATGAAGCCCCATCAGTATCGACAACCGAAAGAAACCCGGTAAGCTCCGCTATTTGTTCACAGACCTCGGAAGGCCCCCATGCTGCTCACCGAAAGAACCCTTTTCGTTACCGGCGCCGGTCGCGGCATCGGCCGCGAAATCGTTGATGTTGCCCTGAGAGAAGGCGCAAAAGTGATTGCGCATGTGGGTAGGCAAACCGTCTCGCCCGATGACCAGGAGCAATCAGCGTCGTCCGAGGTTTTGCGATTGCATGGCGATCTGTCCGAAAAAGGCGAAGCAGACCGGCTGTGGGCCAAGGCTGTTGCCTGGCAAGGGCGCATTGATGCTCTCGTGAACAATGCCGGGATATACGTCGCCTCACCGCTCGCCGATTCCGACGAATGGGAGGCCGGTTGGAAAGCCAATCTGGCAGTAAACCTCGAAGCCCCGGCGCGTCTCTGTCGTCATGCGATCCAGCACTTCGAAGACAGCGGCGAAGGGATCATCATCAACATGGCAAGCCGGTCTTCGCATCGTGGCGATGACGCGGATCATTTGGCTTACGGCGCCGCCAAGGGTGGGCTGCTCGCCCTGACGAAAGGCATTGCGCGTAGCTACGCGGCGTCCGGCACCCTGGCTTATGCGGTTGCCCCCGGCTGGGTCCGAACCGAAATGGCGGAGGCAGAGATCGCGAAAATGGGTGAGGCCGAAATGGCAAAAGACCTCCCCTTACGCGAAATCACGCCGCCCGCAGATGTTGCGGAAACGGTTGTGTTTCTGGCCTCTGGTCGTGCCCGTCATGCCACCGGCAGCACCATTGACATCACCGGGGCAGACTATGTCAGGTGATAGTTGCGCCCTGTGCTGTGGTGCCAGCATGGAAAACAACTGTCGGATTTGGCGCCGGACATGTGAACTCAGTGAGGACATCAATGAATCTCAATCACGTCAACCTGGCTGACTACCCCCTCCGGGAACCGCATTCCCAGGCGTATAAATCTCTGGTGGAAGAGTGGCGCCACAGACTTGTAGAGACCGGGCTGATCAACCTCGATGCCTTTCTGACGGTCGAGGGCGTCGAGACATTCCGTAAAGAAGTCTATGATCGCCGGCCTGATGCGTTTCACAGCGTGCATGGCGCGCAGGCGTATTTCGACAATTACCCAGGCGAACTGCCTAAGGACGTGCTGGGATCAGATACCTTTTGCCTGGGGCATCACAATTTACAGCAATCGGCCATGGACCAGCTGTTTCGCTGGAAACCGCTGCGAGGCTTCATCGCCGCCCTCACCGGCAATAACGAAGTCTTCCTGCACGAAGATCCGACCAATGCGTTGGTCATACAACTCTACGAGCCGGGCTGTTGGACAGGCTGGCACTTTGATCGCGCCAATTTCACAACCATCGTCAATCTGGGCGAGCCCGATGGCGGCGGCCTGTTCGAGTGCGCTCCTGACATTCGGACAGAAGAAGATCCGAACTATGCTGAAGTCGAAGAGGTGTTATTGAACCGCTCGGACCGGGTGCAGCGCTACGAGATGAAAGCCGGGTCCTTAACCCTGATGCTGGGGCGATATTCATTGCACCGTGTAACCAGGATCGAAGAGGGCGCGGACAGGATTTCACTGGTCCTGAAATACGAAACGCAACCGGGCGTCTCTATCAGTACCGCCGACCGAAGACTGATCTACGGTCCATTGGTCCCTGATGGCCCCGACATTGCCGGAAAGATTGCAACCAACTGAGACGGGCGCGCGCTGGCAAGCGGCCCTTTACCCCACGCCGCCGGCGATCATGCGTTTGGCAAGCTGCAAATAGGCCTCGGCAACCGGCCCGTCTCCCAGGGCAATCGGCGCGCCTTCGTCGCCGGCAATCCGCACGTCGAGCGACAAGGGAATTTCGCCAAGGAAGGGTATACCCAGGGCCTCTGCCTCGGCCCGGACACCACCGTGGCCGAAGAGATGTTCTTCATGCCCGCAGTTCGGGCAGACATAGGTGGACATGTTTTCGATCAGTCCCAACACCGGCGCCTTCAGGGTGCGGAACATGTCGATGGCTTTGCGCGCATCAATAAGCGCCACGTCCTGCGGCGTCGAAACAATGAGTGACCCGGTAACCTCGGCCCTCTGACAGAGCGTCAATTGCACGTCGCCGGTTCCGGGCGGCAAATCTACGATCAGCACGTCCAATTCGCCCCATTGCACCTGCCCCAGCATCTGCTGGAGCGCACCCATCAGCATAGGACCGCGCCAGACCACGGCCTTCGCCGGGTCCAACATGAAGCCGATCGACATCAGCGTAACCCCATGGGACTGCAAGGGGATGATCGTCTTCCCGTCAGGAGAAGACGGGCGGCGCATGATCCCCATCATCTTGGGCTGCGAGGGTCCGTAGATATCCGCATCCAAAAGCCCGACGCGGCGACCCTCTCTTGCCAGCGCCACAGCGAGGTTCGAGGCAACGGTCGACTTGCCGACACCGCCCTTGCCGGATCCCACGGCGATGATCCTGTCGATTCCCGAAATTTTCTTCGGCCCGCCCTCTTGCGGCGTCGGATGGCCACCGATTTTGAGGTTGGGCGGCTGCGGAGGCGCGGCGGGCGCCGACTGATGAGCGGTGAGTATGACCGAAACACTGTCCACACCATCCAGTGCCGACACGGCTCTTTCGGCCACGGCGCGCACCGGTTCCAGCGCCCGGGCGCTTCCAGGCGATTCGGCCTCGATGACGAATCGCACCGAATTACCGTCGACGACAAGGGCGCGAACCAGGTCTCGCGACACCAGATCGCCTCCGCCCGGCACGTCGACCTGGCGAAGCCTGTCAAGGATTACGTCACGGTCAATCGTCATTTCGGCACCCCTCCGCCTGAAAATCAGGCATAGATCGCGTGCTTTCAGCCGATGCGCAACCCAGCAACTGCAGAATGCAAAAAATTTAATCTTTTTGGCTAGTTAAGCGCCGCCGACCTATGATTTTTCTGCATAGCAGCATTGCCAATCTGTGCATTGTGCACCTGCAGCATCGGTATATCTTTGTCTCAGCTAACAAACGCGGTCACCCCGCAGAGGATACGAAAATGAGCATTGCACACGACATCAACCAGACGGGCGTCGGCTTCTTCGGCAAAGTTCGGAAAAGCCTTGCCCAGTACCGCACCTATCGTTCGACCTACGACGAACTCGAGCGTCTGACCGAGCGTGAACTGGCAGACCTCGGTCTGTCGCGCGATATGATCCGTTCGGTCGCTTATCAGGCGGCATACTCGTAATTCCGGCGGCCCCGCGAGGGGCCATCGGCACGGCGGCACCTTCCTCCTCCCCGGTGTCGCCGCACATTCCCGGGTCATTCCGGGCAACCGATCAGAGAGCCTCCTCCTCCCTTACGGCTCTTTGTCACCGCGGCGGCGCCTTCCTCCTCCCTGGCGTCGCCGCTTTTATTTGCAGGCCAGGGCTTTGGTGAAACTTTCGCGGCCCTGATGTGGCCCAAGGCGGCTGACACCGAATGCCTTGCCATCAAAACGGATTGCCAGAACTTCCCGCCACGCGGCATCGGCGACAATGATTTCCGGCGCGCCGGCACAATTCCGGATGCCGCCGGCGATATCGCGTTCGCCGATCCTGTGGTTGGTCACCGCCTGAAACCGGGCGACGGGCTCCAGTTTGCCGGGGCTGAACCGCATGATGACCAGTTCTTTCGCCAGGTGCGGACGGTCTACAAATGCCAGTTCAACCCGGCCGTCTCCGTCCAGATCGACAGCGCCAATGCCGGCAGGCGCAAGCCAGCGGAACGGTCTGCCGATGAATTCGTTCGCTGCGACCAGCCCGTCAGGATCGTAGATCGCCAGCCGGGCGCCCAGCCAGCGGTCACTTTCCACCACGATCACTTCGCGTTCGCTGTCGCCATCGACGTCAAAAAGGCGCGGCTCGGTATCCTCGAACACCCGATGCTCGGGAAGCCTGACGCGTACCTGCTTGCCGCTCACCACCATGACCAGCGCACCATGTTCGATCGCGTCACCAAGGACGCCGTGGGCATAACGCTCGGTCGGTTCTTCGTAGCGGGCGGATGTCACATCCGCCGCAGCAACGGGGCCGCCGAGGGCAACAGCAAGTGTCGCCAGCGCCAGACGCATCAGATTTGCTTTTCGGGCATCTGCACCACCAACCCGTCAAGCGCGTCGGTGACTTTCAGCTGGCACGTCAGCCGCGATCTTGACGGATCGGGCTCAAACGCGAAGTCCAGCATGTCCTCTTCCATGGCGTCGATCCCCGGGAGTTTCTCGACCCAGTCGGGGTGGACATAGACGTGACAGGTGGAACAGGCGCAGGCACCGCCGCAATCCGCTTCGATGCCGGGAATGCCATTGTCGCGCGCGCCTTCCATCACGGTCAGCCCGTTCGCCACATTGACCACATGTTCGGTGCCATTGTGCTCGATATAGGTGATCTTCGCCATTGGTCTTCCTCGAATCCTCGCCTGCCTACCTAAGTCGCCAAGACCTTATGTTCCAGTCCTTCTTGAGGGAGACCCCGGCAATTCTTTCCGAAGGGCAGTGCGCCATTCCTTGGGGAGGGTCGGGCGCGGCCCGGGCTGGATGCCCGTGCCAGGGCGCGAGCGGCGTGGTCTCGATAGTTTTGCAAAGGTCTCCGCAGGGAAGATATTGCAGCAATCAGCAAATGTTCTATATTTGTTCCCGAAATGGAACTTCGATCCGCGCCCCCCACTTGGCCCAGGCCTCCGGCCTGTCTGCCCCATGACCAGCTTGGCTTACCGTCCAACGGCGCGCGCATCGCCGTGGCCGGGCTGGTGCTGGTGCGTCAGCGTCCGGGCACCGCCAATGGCGTGATCTTCATCACCCTCGAAGACGAAACCGGCATTTCGAACATTATCGTCTGGCGGAAGATGTACGAACGCTTCCGTCGCGCCGTCATTGCCGGGCGCGCCTTGAAAGTGACGGGCCGGGTACAGCGCGAAAGCGGCGTGACCCATATCATCGCCGAACAGATCGAGGATATCTCCTGGATGCTCGATGAGCTGCTGCGCGAGGGCGGCTGACGGCACAGTCTCGCCCACCGGCCACCGGCATTTCGCCACAATTCCCTGCAAAACAGGGCCAAACGCATGGAGGGCGCGCATGTTTTTCAGGGATCTGAAACCCAAAGCCAATGTCACGCTGGACGTCACACTTGCCGAGGCTCACCTGCCGGTAAAGCTCGGGCACCGGGACGCAGAGAAACTCTACGGCGAACCACTGAAGGCGCAGCTGGCCGCCGCAAGCCTGGGCGCCGTCATGGGGTGCAGTACCCGCACCCGCGCTTCCGGCGACGTGATCGGTGTCGATATTTCCCTTGGCCTCACCCGACACGATCAGGACGCATTGGAAACCGTGGCGGGCATGCTCCAGGTTCTCGCGGCCCCCTGCGGTTCGTCAATCCGTCTGGCCGACGGGGTGGGCGAGCCTTTGATCTTCGGAAACACCGAGGGGCTGGAACTGGCGATCGGCACCAGCCTCACGCCCGATGCCGACGCGCGCCGCGATCTTGCCGTGGCCTGCCGTGACGCCATCGAGCGACATGGTGTCAGCCGCGGCTGGGCCAGACGTCACGACAAAACGCTGTTTTACTTTTATGGCGAAAGCTTTGCCGACATGCGCAAGCGACTTGCCCGCCACCTTTCCGACAATCCGCGGTTTTCCAGGGCGACAATCCGAAGGATGGCCTGACAAGCCGGTCATCGGCCGGGCGTGATGTCAGACCCTTAAAGCAGCCCTTCGAAGGGCTTGCTGTCCGATTTCGAGGACGCCTCGGTCTGTTCGGCGAAATAGTGAAGCAGCCGCTGCCAGAATGATGGCGTCGCCTGAGTTTCTTGCTGGTCTGCGCTGACGGGCGGGAGCGTGGCGGCGTTTGTCATTTGAAACCTCGGTTACTTGTTTGCGTGATGATCCAAAGCTATCGTTCGCCTTGCGGGCACGCTTGAACGTTCGCTTGACAACGGCTTGCCAAACGCTTGCTTTCTCTTTCCGCGAGGTTGATTTTCAGTGGTTTTCACTTTCTCGGACGTGAAGCTCGACGCCGAGCGCCAGGAACTGACAAGGGACGGCAGACCGATTTCCCTTCAGCCTCAGGTCTTCGATCTGCTGGTGTTCCTGATCGAAAACCGCGACCGCGTTGTGACCAAGGATGAGGTAATTGACGCTGTGTGGGAGGGCCGCGCGGTGTCGGACGGCACATTGAACGCGCGCATCAACGCGGCCCGCAAGGCGGTCGGCGACAGTGGTGAAGCGCAGAGCTTGATCCGCACATTCCCCCGCAAGGGCTTCCGCTTCGTGGCCGAGGTCACGGCGGCGGACGTGGCAGAGGCCCCCGCCAAGCGCAACGGCGCCGACAAGGGGCCGTCCCTGACGGTCCTGCCCTTTGCCAACCTCAGTCACGACGATCAGAACGAGTTTCTGGCGGACGGGTTGACCGAGGATGTCGTAACGGCGCTTTCAAAGATCCGCGGCTTTTTCGTCACCGACCGCAGCACGACCTTTGCTTTCAAATCCGAGACCGTGGACCCGCGCAGCGTCGCGCAGGAACTGGGCGTCCGTTACATTCTGCAGGGCAGCGTCCGGTCTGCCGGGCCCCGGCTTCGCGTCACGGCGCATCTGACCGACACCGAGACCGGCGCCCAGCTTTGGAGCGAGCGTTACGACCGCGACCTGACCGATGTCTTCGCGATTCAGGACGAGCTGACCGAAGGCCTGGTCGCACATCTGTCACCGGAACTTTACGCCGCCGAGCACGCGCGCCTGAAACGCCGCCATCCCACCAGCCTCGATGCCTGGGAATGTTTCGTGAAAGCACTGCACCTTTACAGCCAGCAGTCACAGGACAGCAGCAAGGAAGCCATCGAACTGTTGGAACGGGCAACCTCGCTCGATCCGAACTATGCCCAGGCGCTTGGGCTTTATGCGATCATCCTCGCCTGGCGAACCATCCAGCACTGGGAGCCGCTTGAGCCGACGCTGCAGAAGGCCCGTGCGGCGTCGGATCGCGCCTTGCTGGCGGATACCAATGATCCCTGGGCCTCGATCGGTCGCGGCTATGTCTCGATTGTTGCCCGCGAAGGGGATGCGGCGATCATGAACTACGGCCATGCCGTCGATCTCAGCCCGAACTTCGCCTATGCCCGCGCGCTTCTCGGCGTGTCCAACGCCTATGCCGGGAATGCCGACATTGCGCGGACGCATATCAAGAAGGCGATCGAGCTCAGCCCGCGGGACACGTTCATCGACAAATTCTTCCTCTATCTGGCTGTGGCCGAGTTTCAGGCGGCCGAATACCAGGCCGCCGCCGACGCGGCGCAGCGCGCCATCCAGTTGAAGCCCGAGCATCCGAGTTCGCACCTCTTCCGAACAGCGGCGCTGGCGCTTGGCGGGTGGCAGGATCAGGCGGCAGCGGCGCTTGCCGATTATCTGACGCTGGTGCCCCACGCCCGCGCGTCAGAGATTGAGAAAACGGTGCTTTACTATCAGCCCGAGGATCGCAAACGTGCTGCCGATGGCATGCGGCGGGCTGGTCTGGGCGAGTGATGAGACCCCAGGCCGCACACCGAACGGGCACGGGCGACCAGCCCGGGCGGCGCCCGACCCTCCCCGCGGGAGGGCGCATTGCGACGTTGACGCATAGCTGCCGTAAGAAATGTACGCGGGACCATTAACCGCCGCAGCGGATTTGTCGCGTCAGCCCCCCAGGGTCGGGCGCGCGCATTCGTCCCGAGCTTTCGGCTCCAACTCCTAACGACGAATTTCCGCTAACCGGCAATCTCGCGAACGATGTCGGTGAACTCCTCGTCCGTCAGGATATCCTTCTTGGCGATGCCCTTCTGTTTGACCGCGCCCAGAATGTCGCCCACCTGATCCTCGGACACCCCGTTGATCGCCAGTTCGTCCAGCTTGTAAAGGATTGACGCCTTTCCGCTTTTTTTGCCAAGCACGACCTCGCCCGAACGTCCCGTGAGTGAAGGGTGTGTCCCGAACATTACGAGCGGGTCATGCATGACATACTGAATACCGATACCGCTTTCCCGGATAAAATTTCCGTGGCCCAGCACCGGCTTGTTGCGCGCAATCGGAATGTTGGCGATGCCGGACACCAGTTCCGCCAGTTCGGGAAGCTTGTCGAACTTGTACCCGGTGTCGTAGCCGTAAAGCAGGTCGAGTCCCAGCATCAGTTCTTCAAGGGCGGCATTGCCGGTGCGTTCACCCAGCCCGTTCGCGCAGCTGTGAACCACCTCGGCACCGGCGGTGACGGCGGCGATTTCCGTCGCGACTCCCATGCCGAAATCGTTGTGGGTGTGGATCTCGATGGGCAGGCCGGTCATCTCCTTGACCCAACGCACCATATACTTGATCGCTTCGGGTGTCGCACAGCCCATGGTGTCGACGATGCCGATACTATCGGGGGGCGATTCATTCATGATCGCGCGGCAAAGGTTTTCCAGATCCTCGGCACGGGCGCGCGTAGTGTCATAGGGGAAGAACACGGCGTAGAGCCCGCATTCGCGGGCGTAGTTGATCACGTCGCGGCTTTTCGTGAACACATCCTCCCAGGTCCAGCCGAACTGAGTGACCAGCTTCGGGTACCCGATGGGCACCTCGATCACGACACCGTCGGCGCCGCATTCCAGCGCCATGTCGATGTCTTGCTTGAGCGCGCGGGCGAAGGTGAAGACCTTGGCCTCAAGCCCCAGCTTGGAAATCTCCTTGATCGCTTGGGCATCCTGCGGCGACACGGCGGGGAGGCCGGCCTCGATCCGTTCGACGCCGATCTCGCTCAACTTCGAGGCGATGGCGAGTTTGTCTTCAATCGTGAAGACAACACCAGGCGTCTGTTCCCCGTCGCGGAGGGTTGCGTCGTGGATCGACACTCTTTCCGGCAGGTTCAGACTGTCCCGTACCTCGGGCACGAAGTTATACGGGCTTACCCACCATTTGCCGTCTTCACGGTAATTGTCGCGCATTGCTTCCCCCTGCGTGAGGTTTTGGCAATTTTCTCATATATTTTTAGTCATAACAATAAAAAACCTATATTTTTGCCCATCGTTCGGCCGATAGCGAAAGCCGATCGCGCCATTGGCCCTACGCAGGCGTATGATTTGGTTTCACCCAAGAAAATCAGATGGTTGTCGACAGGCGGCCGCAATCCGTATGTGGCGGAAAATATCGATATTCATTGCCCATCCGGTAAAATATTTGTTAGGTTAGCCTATGGATAAAGTCGTCGGCACCGAAACCACCACTCAGTCGTCAACGCAGCGCGCGTACCTCGAATTGCGCTCGGCGATCATCACCGGCAAGGTTCAGCCCGGGGAGCGGCTGAAAGTCGAGACCCTGAAGGAAACGTTGCAGACCGGCGCCTCGCCGGTTCGCGAGGCTTTGAGCCTTCTGACCTCCGACCAGCTTGTCGAACGGCTGGACCAACGCGGCTTCCGGGTTGCGCAGACCAGCCGGGCGCAGTTTCAGGAAATTCTCGAACTCCGCTGCAATCTGGAAGAGCTGGCATTGCGCGACAGCGTCTCAAAGGGCGGACAGGAGTGGGAAGAGGCGCTGGTCCTGACTCATCACCGGATGGAACGGGCCAGCGATGCGGATCCGGAACGGTTCGAGGATCATCACAAGCAGTTTCACATGTCGCTCTTGTCGGCTTGCCCGTCGCCTATTCTCCTGCGGTTCTGCGAACAGCTTTACGATCTGAACGTGCGCTACCGTTACCTTGCAGGCCGGTCCAAGTCCTATGGCCGCCGCGATGTGAAGGCAGAGCATAAGGTGATCCTGGATGCGGCGGTGGCTCGGGATGCAGAGCGGGCCTGCGACTTGCTGGAAGAGCATTACCGGAATACCGGCGCGTTTCTGGCCGAGCAGATGGATTGAGCGGAAAGGTGTCCCGGACTTGATCCGGGACCTTTTCGGCAGCTTGCCCCAAGCCGGTCCAGACCTTCGCAACCGCTGCCCCGGACTTGATCCGGGGCCTCTCGGTTTTTCACTCAATCCGCCGGCGTCAGCACCAAGTCGAAATCAACCAGCAGCCAGGGACCGTCCACCTTGCCCGACAGATCGTAACCCGCATCGGGAAACGTCCCCGCCGGTTGTTCAACATATGACATCACCAGATCCTCGCGGACCCCAAAGACCGTGTCCTGATCGAGATAGGGATCGTCGTCCGGGAAAACCTCGCTGACCAGCGTGCGGTACCCTTCCGCCTTCACGATGAAATGCAGGTGGCTCGGCCGCCAGGGATGGCGCCCCGTGGCGTTCAGAATTTCGCCCACCGGCCCGTCGGTCGGCACGGTGTAGCTGACCGGTTTCACCGTGGTGAACCCGTAACGGCCATCGGCGCCGGTGGTCTGAATACCGTGGAACGAATAGGTATCCTGCTCGGGATCCTGGCTGGAGTACATCCCGTTCGGCGCGGTCTGCCAGATATCGAGCGTCGCCCCCACAATCGGAGCGCCCTCGCGGTTACGGACCATGCCGGTGGCCAGCAGCACTTCACCCTCATAGTGCCGTTTCATGTCGAACCCGAAAGGGATCGCGGGCGAGCCCGAAATATGGAACGGCCCCAGCACCGAACTCGACGTGCCGCCCGGGACCGAATTGATCATGTCGACCAGCGAAGACACGCCCAGCACGTCGGACAGCAGCACGAACTCGTGCCGCTCCTTGTCGGAAATCTCGCCTGCCCATTCGAGGAAGGCGATGCCCTTTTCCCACTCGGCGTGGGTCAATCCGGTTTCCTTCACGAAGGCATGCACATGTTTCGCCAGCGAAGTCATGATCTCTTTCAGGCGCGGATCAGTATCCTTCCCGAAGTAGTCGAGGAATACATCCGTGATATTGTCCTGGGTGACATTGCGCATGGGGTTTGGTCCCTTAGTTCAGGATCGCAAGGCTCAGCGATGGGTAGCGGATCAGGACGACCAGCACGAGCAGCATGACAAAGGCGAAAGGCAACGCGCCAAGGAACACGTCCTTCAGGCTGATCCGGTCGTCGTCGAGCGTGGCCTTGATGACAAAGCACGACAGCCCCAATGGCGGCGTCAGAAGCCCGATTTCGGCCGCCACCACACTGACGATGCCGAACCAGACGAGGCTTAGCCCCATGGGTTCAATAAGCGGCAGGAATAAAGGCACCACGATCAGAATGATCGAGGCCGTGTCGAGGATGGTGCCGAGGAAGAGCATCAGCAGTACGTAGACGAACATGATCCAGAAGAAGGTCATCTGGTTTTCGGCCAGAATATCGCTCAGCGCGTTGGGCAGCCCGGCGATGCCCAGCATCCGCGAATACATGGACGCCGCCGTGATCAGGAAAAGAATCGCTGCGGTCACATGGCCGGTTTCAATCATCGTCGACCAAAGTTCCTTCCAGCCCATGCGGCCGCGGATGACGGCGATGATCATGCCAAGAAGCGCGCCCGCCGCACCGGCCTCGACCGGCGAGAACCACCCGGCATAAAGCCCGCCGAGGACGACAAAAATCAGCCCGGTGATCGGCAGCGTCTTCTGGGCGATTTCGCCCCAGGACATTTGGCCAGCTTCGATCTGCCGATTGGTGCCGACAAATCCCGGCGTGAAACGGACCATGGCCCAGATCGATCCGACGTAGGCCGCGGCAAGCAGAAGCCCGGGCACAACGCCGGCCAGAAACATGTCACCCACCGATTGCTCGGCGACAAAGGAATAGATTATCAGCATCGCCGAAGGCGGAATGATCATCCCCAGCACCGAAGACCCGGCAACCACGCCTACGGCGAAGCGCGGGTTGTAGTCGTAGCGGATCATCTGTGGCACCGACATCTTGGTAAAGACCGAAGCCGAGGCCAGCGACGAACCGCAGACCGCCGCAAAGACCGCGTTGGCACCAACCGTCGCCATGCCGATACCGCCGGTGATCTTACGGAATCCCTGGTTCAGCACTTCGTAGATATCGACGCCCAGCCCGGCCTTCGACACGGTTAACCCCATGAAGACGAAAAGCGGGATGGTGGCGAAAGTGTATTCCATTACGCTGTCGCCAATGGCGATCTTCAGAAGCGCCAGCGACAGGTCCACATTGTCCTTCATCAGCCAGATAGCGACGAAGGACACGATGCCAAGGGCAATCGGGATGTAAACGCCGATGTAGATCAGCGCGACGATGGCGATGATCGAGATCAGACCGATATCGACGGGCGTCATGTTTCGGCCTCTTGGCGAACGTCGGCATAGTCGAGCACGACTTTCAGGAACAGGATCAGCGCACAAAGGCAGGCCGACAGGAAGATCACCAGCTTGATCGGCCACCAGGGCGCGGTGAAAACGCCGGGGACGCCGAAGAAATCATTGGTGTGCCACATCTCGACGAATTCGGGCCACATGGCCACAGCGACGATCGCCATGAACAGGCCCGAGACCGCGTCGATGGTCCGCCGCTGCCACTTGCCGAAATTCGGGCGGTGCTTGTCCATCAACAGAAGGAACCCGTCCGAGCGGGTCAACCGCCCCACCCGAATGACATCGGGAAGCTGAAGGAAGACAATCAGCACCATGGAGAATTGAACCACTTCGACCGCGCCCAGAAACGGCTTTCCGAAGAAGCCGCGCGCGATCACATCGTAATTCACGACCGCCACCATCAGGATGACAACCGTGGTGCCGACGGCGTTTGCCGCCATGGCAACGCCGTCGGCAATCAGGCGGAGGGCCGATAGGCCTCTATGAGACATGGACCGGCCCTCGCGGTTCTCAGTTGGTCGCGGCCTCGGCGGCCCAATCGCGTACCGGCTCGAAACCCGCATCGCGGAGCTTGCCAAGGTAAGCGTTCAGCATGTCAGTGCCCGGCTCGCCCGCGTCGTTCAGGCCAGTAGCCCATTCCGCGGCAATGTTCGGCATGGAAGCAGCCCAGGCCTGCCGTTCGTCGGCCGAGATTTCGACCACAGTGCCACCACCATCGACATAGGCCTGACGGCTGGCTTCGGCGCGGTCCATGGCGATGCCGGCGACGTGGTCACGATAAAGAACGGCGACCTCGAGAAGCACATCCTTCACCTCGTCCGGAAGACCATCCCAATAGTCCTTATTCACTGTGATGGTCTTGGAGTTCACAGCGCCAAGATCGACCCGCAGCATGTAGGGTGCCACTTCGGCGATCTTGAAGGTCTTGGCGGCTTCCGGCCAGAGCATGGCGTGATCGACCATGCCGGATTGCAGCATGCCGTAGAAGTCGGTCAGGCCGCCGCGCACGCCGGCAGCGCCTTCGATGCCTTCGATATAGCGCATGTTCATGCCGGCACCGGCAACCTTGCCGCCTTTCAGATCCTCGATGGACTCAATCGGGGCCTTCGAGAACATCTGGTAGGTATCAAGCACCACACCGGTCGCCAGATAGACCTGGTTCTGAGCGGCAAACTCGTTCTGCATGGTGGGATATTCCTTGGCGATCTCATCCACCGCCTTGGCCACCGCGCGGGCATCAGCCGCGATAAAGGGTGTCACGGCCGAAATCGCCTGACTGGGCAGTTTCGAGTTGTGGAAGATCGTGGTGACGATTCCGATATCGCCCAGACCCAGCTTGATCCCTTCGAGAACGCCCTTCGGCTTGACGATCGAGCCGCCATAGCTTTCCTGCCAATCCATGACATAGTTGCCGCCTTCGGCCAGGCGCT
>CAJICO010000276.1_pt1 | contig 15183 bp, 15 predicted proteins | sample 9199701 | NCBI WGS metagenome assembly CAJICO01 (sample SAMEA7708339, study PRJEB35096) | sediment metagenome | biome: marine neritic benthic zone biome [ENVO:01000025]; feature: sediment [ENVO:00002007]; material: shallow marine sediment [ENVO:03000034] sea grass bed [ENVO_01000059] ... | reverse complement strand
CTCGACCGCGCGCTCGAGGCCCGGCCGGACCACCCGTTCGATATCGAGTGGCACCCGTTCCAGTTGAACCCCGATATGCCCGAAAGCGGCATGGAGCGGCAGGAATACCTGGATACAAAGTTCGGAGGCCGCGAAAATGCAGTCTCGGTTTACGGCCGGATTGCCGAGGCAGCACGCGCCGCGGGGCTGAAAGATGTGGATCTCGACGCCATTCTCCGCACGCCCAACACGATCGATGCCCATCGGCTCATCCATTGGGCCGGGCTGGAGGGGCGCCAGACGCCCACTGTCACCCGGCTTTTCAAGGCCTACTTCGAAGAGGCCCGGGATATCGGCGATCACGAAGTGCTGCTGGAAATTGCCGAGGGCGTGGGCCTCGACCGGGCCATGATCGAGCGGCTGCTGGAAAGTGACGCCGACGCCGAAGACATCCGCGCGCGCGACGCGCATGCCCGGGGCCGCGGTGTTTCTGGCGTGCCGACATTCGTCGTTGGCAGCCAGCATGTTGTGCCTGGCGCGCAGCCGACCGAACTATGGGTCAGCGTCATCGACGAACTGATTGCGGCGCGCAAGGCTGAAGACAGTTGATCACCGCTCATATTCCGTCGGGATACGTGCTGTCGCGCGTCGCGGGGTGGCGCGGTGCCGCTGCGCTCGCAGCCATCGTCGGTGCGTCGTTCCCTGATCTCGACCTGATCTGGTTCTACCTGATCGACGGACGGCAGTTCCACCACCACCACTATTGGGTTCACGCCCCGGCGTTTGCCTTGGCGGTGTCAGGCGTGCTTTTGCTGCTGACCCGCGCGCACCTTGTCGCGCTCGCGTTTTCGGCAGGCTGGATGCTGCACATTCTGCTGGACGCGCCGGTGGGCGGTATCATGTGGCTCTGGCCCTATTCCGGCGAGTTGTACGTGCTTTACGAAGTGCCCGCGACCCAAAGCCATTGGCTTGCCTCCTTCATCCTGCATTGGAGCATTCTGCCCGAACTGCTGATCTGGGCTGCGGCGCTTACCCTGTTTCTTCGCGGCAGAACGACGTCTTGAGGCGCCGTTGCCCCGGACTTGATCCGGGGCCTCACGGTCAGGGGGAGAGGTCCCGGGTCAAGCCCGGGACGGCCCCGGGCGCTACCCCCAATCCGCCGCCTGCATCTCGCGCAGCCGGCTGGCGGTGCGCTCAAACTCGAACGATCCCTCGCCTTCGATATAAAGCCGTTCTGGCACGTCCGCCGCCGTGGCGATCAGCCGGACCCGAGCCTCGTAAAGCGCATCCACAAGGGTCACGAACCGCCGGGCCTGGTTATAATTCTCGGAGCTAAGCCGCGGAATTTCCTCGAGGATCAACACCCGCACCGCTTCCGCGATTGCCAGGTAATCCGCCGGTCCCAGCGGCTGATTACAGAGGTCATAGAAGGATGCTTTGGCGACCCCGTTGGCAAACGCCGGCAGCTCCACCTGGCGCCCTTTGATGGTCAGAACAAGCGATTCGGAACCGCCACGCGACAGGTCATTCCAAATCTTGCGGATGGCCGCCCTCGCCTCCGGGTTGGCCGGGTGGAAATAGACCATTTCACCCTCAAGCCGGTCTTGCCGGTAATCCCGGGGCGATGTCAGTTCAATCACATTGAGCCGGACCTTGATCAGGTCGATGAAGGGCAGGAACAGCCCCCGGTTCAGACCATCCTTGTAAAGGTCATCCGGCACCCGATTCGAGGTAGTCACCACGGCGATACCTTCGTCCAGCATATGTTCGAAAAGCCGCCCGACGATCATGGCATCGGCGATATCGGTGATCTGCATCTCGTCAAGGCAGAGAAGCCGCAAACCATCGCTCAACTTCTCGGCCACCGGAAGGAGCGCATCATCGACCTGGGTCTGCCGCGCGGCGTGAAGGCCAGCCTGCACTTCTTGCATGAACGCGTGAAAATGCACCCGGCGCGAATGCGCCCCGCCCGCCACCTCGTGGAACAGATCCATCAGCATGGATTTGCCGCGCCCCACCCCGCCCCAGACGTAAAGGCCCTGCACAGGCTCCGGGCGTTTGGCAAAAAAGCCGGTGCGCTTGGTTTTCGGCGCCGCCGCCATGGCTTCGGCAATCCGGTCGAACTCGGGAAGCACTGCTGTCTGAGCCGCGTCCGGTTCGATCTCGCCCCCGGCGGTCAGCGCGTTATAGGCCTCGGTCACAATGCTCATGGGGTCCGGTCAAGCACAGGCGGAGAGCGCATTCAAGTCAGCGCTTCGTGACATCGTAGCGGTAAAGCCAGTCGAAGCGGCGGACCAGCATCGCGGGTGAAAATCTGCTGATCGCGCGAAGCGCCGAGTGGGCGGCAAATCTCACTGGCGGAGAAGAGAGATGGTAGTTTCGCGCGTTCTTTTCCGCCCCGGCGACGACCTGCCGGGCGCGCGCCGCGCGGCGCGATTGATACACCGCCAGGCCTTGTTCGGGGGATCGACCCGCCAAAGCCGCGGCCAGCACCCAGGCGTCTTCAAGCGCCAGGTTCGCGCCCTGGGCCAAAAAGGGAAGCGTGGGGTGGGCCGCATCGCCCAGTAGAACTTGTCCGCCCCGCCACCACCGGTCCGCGACCGGGTGACGAAACAGGCCCCAGAGGTAGACCGTTTCGATATCGTCCAGCCAGCCCCGCGCCCGATCCGAGAATTCGTTGAATGCCCGTTGCACGTGAGCCGGGTCGTCCGCGATGTTCCACCCCTCTTCTGCCCATCCGGTTCGCTCTTCGACCGCCACGATATTCCGGCGGCCACCTGGCAGCGGGTAACTCACCAGGTGTCGGGCGGGTCCCATATGAACCTCGACAACCGGCGTTGCATCCCGATCCGCGATCACCGCCCGCCATGCCACCTGACCGGTGAAACGGGCGGACGCGTCTCCATTCACCACCGTGCGCACTCCGGATCGGATGCCGTCCGCGCCCACGAGCAGGTCTTCTGCGGCGATGGCCGACGCATCTTCGGGCGGTTCGATGTCCCGGCCCAATTCCAGGGTGGCGCCGGCCGCTTCCGCTCCCCGGCGCAGCACGCCGATCAGATCGGCCCGGTGCACCAGCATCCAGGTCAGATCAGCGGCGTGGCGCGCCAGATCCAGCGTCGCCACCTCGCGCCCCGTGGGTCCGTCGATCAGCTTGACCGCTTCGGCCCGAAGCGAAACCTGCCGCAACGCCGGTTCCAGCCCAAGCGCGCGCATCACCGCCAACCCATTGGGGCTGATCTGAATGCCGGCCCCCACTTCGCCGATTTCGGGGGCGCGTTCGGCCACCGTAACGCTGTGGCCATGCCTGGCCAGCGCCGCGGCTGCGGACAATCCGCCGATCCCGGCGCCAGCCACGGTGATATCCAGGGATGTCATCGGCAGACAGTAAAACGCCCGCCTTGAGAACCATCAAGGCGGGCGTCAAATTCCAAAATCACCGGGCAGTTCAATCGTCGCGGTGAACCTTCTCGGCCCGCTCGTGCCGCTCCTGCGCCTCAAGGCTGAGCGTGGCGATCGGGCGGGCATCGAGGCGCTTCAGCGAAATCGGCTCGCCAGTTTCCTCGCAATAGCCATATTCGCCTTCGTCGATCCGGCGCAGCGCCGAGTCGATCTTGGCCACAAGCTTGCGCTGCCGGTCGCGGGTCCGAAGTTCCAGCGCGCGGTCGGTTTCCTCGCTCGCGCGGTCGGCAATGTCGGGGATGTTTCGCGTGGTGTGCTGCAGGCCCTCGATGGTGCTTTTGCTGTCGTCCAGCAACTCGGCCTTCCAGTTCTGCAGCTTGCGGCGGAAATATTCCAACTGCCGCTCGTTCATAAACGGCTCGTCCTCGGCAGGGCGGTAGTCATCATCAAGAAAGACTTCAGCCTTCATGACTTTTCCCTTTTTATTCATTCTTTACGATTCCCGGGCGTCGGGGTGACTGATACATGCTCGGCCATCCGGCTCCTCATATCGGGGGGCTGATACCCGACAAGCGATGCCTTGTCACTATAGGAATTCGTGAACCAATGGGTTAATTGCAGAGCGTGCGGAAAATCTGACGGCTAACAGGAAAAATTGAGGCATTTCATGCGGTTTGAGAGTACAGACGCCTATATAGCGTCCGAAGATCTGGCGATTGCTGTTAACGCGGCCATTACCCTGGAGCGACCCCTTCTCGTTAAAGGCGAGCCGGGCACGGGCAAGACCGAGCTGGCGCGGCAGGTGGCCGAGTCGCTGGGGTTGCCCATACTTGAGTGGCACATCAAATCGACGACCCGCGCCGCGCAAGGCCTCTACGAATACGACGCCGTCAGCCGCCTGCGCGACAGCCAGCTGGGCGACGGCAAGGTCCACGACATCGCCGCCTATATCAAGCGCGGCAAGCTTTGGGAGGCATTCGAGGCCGAAGAACGGGTGGTTTTGCTGATCGATGAGATTGACAAGGCCGACATCGAGTTTCCGAACGATCTGCTCCAGGAACTCGACCGTATGGAGTTCCACGTCTACGAGACCGGAGAGACGGTGCAGGCCAGACGCCGGCCCATCGTGATCATCACGTCGAACAACGAAAAGGAGCTGCCGGATGCATTTCTCCGCCGCTGCTTCTTCCACTACATCCGCTTCCCCGAAATGGAGACCCTGAAGACCATCGTCGAGGTACATTACCCGGGCATCAAGGACCGGCTTCTCACAACCGCGCTGACGCAGTTTTTCGAGGTACGCGACACGCCGGGGCTGAAGAAAAAGCCTTCGACATCAGAAGTGCTCGACTGGCTCAAGCTGATTCTCGCAGAGGATCTGGCGCCGGAAGACCTTAAACGCGACGCCAAGGATGCGCTGCCAAAGCTTCACGGGGCGCTTCTGAAGAACGAGCAGGACGTGCAGCTTTTCGAGCGCCTCGCCTTCATGGCGCGGGGACGGAGTTAGGTGTTTCCATTTGATTTCGGGTCTTCCGGCGCGGAATTGATCCGGGGCCTGTTGGCCTTAACCTGAGGAAGAGGTCCCGGATCAAGTCCGGGACAGCAAAACATATAACAAACGGTGGACGCACCGAACGCATACGTTACCACTTGCCAACCTCTTTCAGGCAAAACACTTCACGTTCATGAACACCTGGCCGATTGAAACCCGGCCATCCCGACGTCCCGGGCCGAACGCCCGTTGCACACCGGACCCGCAAGGCCTTCCCACCGGTCTTGCTGCTACAGGACTTAGGGGCGCAAGCGGCGCCGCCTGCACTAATACAAGGAAGAAACAGAGCAAGCGAACATCAGTCAGGGGGCCCTGATCATGTCAGGGGCGACCACCTCTGGTTTCCCGGCCTTTCACAGTCTAGATTGCGCGCGATGAGTGTAATCGTGCGCCCGTTGCGAGATGAGGATCAATCCCGGTGGCGCGAGCTATGGCGGGCCTATCTGGCATTCTACGAGACCGAACTCTCCGAAGAAATCTATGCCTCGACCTTCGCCCGTCCCACCGGCGACGATCCCCATGACCATAAGGGGCTGATTGCCGAAGTTGACGGCGACCCGGTGGGCCTCGCCCATTTCCTCTTGCACCGGCACGGCTGGAAGGTTGAGAACGTCTGTTACCTTCAGGACCTCTACGCTGAACCTCGCGTGCGGGGCCAGGGCGTGGGGCGCGCCCTGATCGAAGCCGTCTACGAGGCCGCCGACGAGGCCGAGGCGCCCGCCGTCTACTGGAACACCCAGGATTTCAATGCCGAAGCCCGCCGCCTCTATGACCGGATCGGCGCCAAGACGCCCTTCATCCAATACGTGAGACGGTTGTGAGGACGCCCGCCGTTTTCCTGATGCTCGCCCTCGCCGGCTGCGCGGCTCCGGAAACGGCGCGCCAAAGCGGTCTGTCTGTCGAATTGCCGCCGATGAAAGCAGTTGCACCGGCACCGCCGCGTCAACCGCAAATCGCCAATGCCGAGATTGCGCGCGATTTCCTCGCACTCGCCTTCCAGCTCGAGAACGGCGACCGCCTGCCGGTATTTTCCCGCTTCGAGGGTGACATCACGGTAGAGGTCAAGGGAATAGAGCCGCCGACCCTCACCCGTGAGCTCGACACGCTTCTGACGCGTCTTCACACCGAAGCGCGCATCCCTATCCAACGCACCGACGGCCCCGGCACCATTGTGGTGGAAACGGTCACCCGCCGGACGCTGCAACGTGCCGTCCCCACGGCGGCCTGTTTCGTCAAGCCCAATGTCACAAGCTGGGAAGATTACCGGGCCCGTCGCAACAATCCGGCACTCCGCTGGCGCGAGTTGCGGCAACGGCGCCAGATGGCTGTCTTCCTGCCTCATGATGTTTCCCCCCAGGAAATCCGCGACTGCCTGCACGAAGAGATCGCCCAGGCGCTCGGACCGGCCAACGATCTCTTCCGTCTGAGCGATTCCATCTTCAACGATGACAATGTGCGCACGGTCTTGACGGGCTATGACATGCTGATTCTGCGCACATTCTACGAGGGCACCCTGCGCACCGGCATGTCCCAGGTGGAGGTGATGGCGCAGCTGCCCGCGATCCTGCATCGCTTGAACCCGGGTGGCGGACGCCAGGGGATCGCCCCGCCCCTGCCCGTCAACCAAAGCTGGCGCCGCAGCGTCAGCGAAGCCACCGACAGCCGCAACGCGGATCGCCGCCGGATTGCCGCGGCGCGCCGGGCGGTGGCCCAGGCCCGTTCGGCGGGGGAATTCAGCATGGAGCTGGCGTTTTCCTACTTTCTCCTTGGCAGTGTCGCGACGGAAGCCGAGCCCGACACCGCCTTCAACGCCTATCTTAAGGCGGGCCGCATCTATCAGCTTCGCCCCGATACCGCAGCCCACGAGGCCAACACCGCCGTCCGGATTGCCGCTTTCCTTCTTTCCTCGGGCCAGGCGGATATCGCCGCGGCCGTGATCGACGCCAACCTCGAGGCCGCCCGCCGCGATGGGCATGCCACCAATGTGGCCCTTATGCTGCTGATCAAGGCCGAGGCTCTGGCGGCCCGGGGGTCTGCCAGCGAATCCGAGCGCACCAAACGCGACGCCCTCGCCTGGGCCCGTTACGGCCTGGCGAGCGAAGCGGAAATCCGTGAACGCGCCGCCGAAATCCTCGCCCTTTCGCCTGATACCTCTGCGGGAGCCCCCTTATGATCGTGCTCGTCTCTCTCCTCATCGGGATAGCCCTCGGCGTTCGTCAGGCCCGCCGCCGCAATGGCAACCGGCTCGACATCGCCCAATATGCTGCCGGTTACGGCATCGCCTTTGCAATCCTGGGAGTCTTCCTGACAATCCTGATCGAGCGCCTCGCCGCCTGATGTTTCTCGCCTTCTACGAGACGCTCCGCCAACACGGCGTTCCGGCCTCGCCCCGGGAATATCTCTCGTTCCTCGGCGCCCTCGACACCGGACTTGTGACCTATGATATCGACGGGTTCTACTACCTCGCACGCGCCGCTCTGGTGAAGAAAGAGGCCCATCTCGACCGGTTCGACCGCGCCTTCGCCGCCGCCTTCAGCGGTGTCGAGGCCATCCCTGCCGAAGCCTTGATCGAGGCGCTTGATCTTCCGCCGGACTGGCTGGAGAAACTCGCCGAGAAACATTTGAGCGAAGAGGAAAAAGCGGAAATCGAAGCCCTTGGCGGCTTTGACAAGCTGATGGAAACCCTCCGCGAGCGCCTGAAAGACCAACAGGGCCGCCACCAGGGCGGGTCGAAATGGATCGGCACCGCCGGCACGTCGCCCTTCGGCGCCCAGGGGTACAATCCCGAGGGCGTCCGCATCGGCCAGGACACTTCCCGTCACCAGCGCGCCGTGAAAGTCTGGGACAAGCGCCGCTTCCGCGACCTCGACGATACCCGCGAGATCGGCACCCGGACCATCAAACTGGCACTCAAACGCCTCCGCCAATGGGCCCGCGAAGGGGCGGCGGACGAGCTGGACCTTCCCGGCACCATCCGCGCCACGGCCGATCACGGTTACCTGGACGTCAAAACCCGGCCCGAGCGGCGGAATGCGGTCCGGGTCCTGCTGCTGCTCGACGCCGGCGGGTCCATGGACCCTTATGTGCAGCTGGTCGAGGAACTCTTCTCGGCGGCCCGGAGCGAGTTCAAACATCTCGAGCATGTCTACTTTCACAACTGCCTTTATGAGTATGTCTGGCGCGAGAATGCCCGGCGCTGGACGGCGCGCACCTCTACCTGGGACCTGCTGAACCGCTTCGGACCCGGCTGGAAGTGCGTTTTCGTCGGCGACGCCTCCATGTCGCCTTACGAGATCGCCATTCCCGGCGGGGCCAATGAGCATTGGAACGAAGAGGCAGGCGAGGTCTGGCTTCGCCGCGCGGCCCGGCAGTGGCCCGACACGCTTTGGATCAACCCGGTGCCCGAGGCGCACTGGCGCTACACGCAATCCATCACAATGGTGCGTCAGATCATCGGCGCCGACCGCATGGTGCCGCTGACACTCGACGGCCTAACCCGCGGCATGAAATTGCTCCGCTAACCCTTTCATATTTTTCAAAATACGCCCGCCGGAGGCGCAAAGATTCTGAAAATTTTTTGCCGCCGCGAAGCGGCGGCCCCGGGCGACCCGGGAACCGGGGCGCAAACCCTGCTTGGAACTATGCGCAACCGGCCCCATATTAAAGGCATGCTCAAGTTCACGCCCATCCTGTTGGCCATTCTCTATGCGGTGGTGATGTACAAGTTCTCCACCTGGCGCACCTCGGCCGAGCTCGATCAGAAATCCTCCGAGCTTGCCGACCCGAAGCTGAAGGCGCTGACGGATCAAATGGCCGCCGCGCTCGATCTGCCGCGCATCCGGGTGCACATCTATGAGATCGATCCGGTGAACGGGCTCGCCTCGCCTGACGGGCGGATATTTCTGACGCGGGGGTTTTACCAAAAGTACCGCGAGGGCGCGGTGACCGGCGAAGAGATGGCCAGCGTGATCGCTCACGAGTTGGGCCATGTGGCACTTGGCCATGCGCGGCGGCGGATGATCGATTTTTCCGGCCAGAATGCCATCCGGACAGCCTTGATCATGATTCTCAACCGCTTCCTGCCCGGCATCGGCGTGATGATCGCCAATGTGCTCACCACCATGCTTGCCGCCCGCCTGTCGCGGTCGGATGAGTACGAGGCCGATGCCTATGCCTCGGCCCTGCTGGTCAAGTCCGGAATCGGAACCGGGCCGCAGAAGACACTTTTCCGCAAACTTGAAAAACTGACCGGTGCCGCAGGAGCCGCTATGCCAGCCTGGCTCCTCAGCCATCCGAAGACGGACGAGCGGATCGCGGCGATTGAGAAGCTCGAGGAACGCTGGCACGCGTCCTCCCTTCAGACCTGAAAAAGCGCCTTTGCCAGTCGCGGCAGTCGCGCCCGTTTCAGGAGCGCGCGGGGCGAGGATACGTCGATACCGTGGCGTCCCGCGCGGCTCAGCACGTCGCTGACGATACTGCGGGTTCGGGCGGGCTCGGCGTGAAAAGCTTCCAGGAGGAACTCATCGGGATGGCGGCGAAGGATGCCTTCGGCTGCCAGCGCGTTTGTCGGGAAATCCCGGCTGTTAAGCGTCAGAAGTTCGTCTGCGCCGCAATCCACAGCTGCCGCCAGCACGTGCACGTCGTCCGGGTCTGGCAGCGCCAAGCGTGCCTCGGTCTCCGTGTTAACGGCAACCATAGCCTGGGGAAATTTCACCCGGAGCATTGCGATCTCGCCTGACGCGATCTCGCCATCCACTGCCCCGCCCCGAAGTGCAGTGCGGCGCCACTCCTCAAGAATGCGTTCCGACCAAAACGGCGTGAAGACACCCGCTTCGGCATGTCCCAGCACCAGCTCTCTCAGGACGGTCGGGTAAAGGACATTGGCGTCGATCAGAACCTTCACGGCAGCACGCGGAAGGTGATGGCCTTGAGGTAACCGCTTTCGGCAAGGGCAGGATTCAACGGATGATCCGGCCCGGCGAAGCCCACGCGGATGATCTGCGCCCGGCCCCCGGCCCGCCCGATGCCGCGAAGGCAGGCGGCCTGGAACTGGTCGAGCCCGGCAGCGTGGCTGCACGAGCAGAGCGTCAACGTGCCGCCAGGCGCCACAAGGGTCACGGCCAGCCGCGCAACTTTCTCGTATGCACGGAGCCCGGCGGACAATGCCTGCTTATTGGGGGCAAAGGCTGGCGGATCGCAGACGACCACGCCAAATGCCTCGCTCTCTTCGGCAAGCGCGGCCATGGCTTCAAATGCGTCGCTCTGGCGGATTTCGAAACGCTCAGCCGCCCCCATGATCGCCGCCCCCTTTCGAGCGAGGTCCAACGCCGGTGCCGATCCGTCGACCGCCAGGGCGGTCGTGGCGCCGGCGGCCAGTGCAGCGAGAGAGAAGCCACCAACATGAGAGAAGACGTCGAGCACGCGGGTCCCAGCCGCCAGCCGGGCAACGAAGGCGTGGTTTTCCCTTTGATCGAAGTAGAGGCCGGTCTTTTGTCCGCCCAGCAGATCGGCAAGGTAGATGGCGCCGTTCATCGGCACCTCGACCGGTCCTTGGACCGCCCCGGCCAGAGTTTCGCTTTTGTCGTCCAGACCTTCCAGCCCGCGCGCCCGCCCCGAGGCGTTCTTGACGATGTGGATAATCCCCATGTCGCGCAAAATGCCGGTGATTTCTTCCAACCGCCCTTCGACCCAGGCGGCGTTGGGCTGGACGGCGGCGGCTTCGCCGAAACGGTCGATTATCAGACCGGGGAGCCCGTCGCCCTCGGCGTGAACCAACCGGTAGAATGGCGCGTCAAACAGGCTTTCGCGCAGGACCAGCGCGCTGTTCAGCTTTTGCCTCAGCCACCCAGCGTCGATCATTGCGTCGGGCGCCGCATCCAGAATGCGGCAGATGATTTTCGAGTTCGGGTTGACGGCCACGGTCGCGACCGGCTGACGTTCGCCGTCTTCCAGTGTCGCGATGGTCCCCGGCGCCAATGCCCGGGTACGGCGGTCGGTCACCAGTTCGTTGGCGTAGACCCAGGGAAACCCGCGCCGGATGCGGCGCGCGTCGGTTTTGGGCCGCAATCGGACAGTGGGGCGCGTATTCATGCCCCCCCATAGCGGCTCGATTACGGGGTCGAAAGCCCTCAGTGCCTGCGAATGGCGCGGAAGATTTGGCGCAGGCGTTCGGCACGAAGCTCGCGGGCACGCAGTTCAATGGCGGAAAGTTGTGGGTTAAAGCCAAGCATCGGTTGGTCCTCTTTGTGATGACGAACAGGTAAGTGCCCGACCTGCCTTCGAAAATGCCCAGCCAGACATAGCCGTCATGCGCATTCTGCAACTCTGCCATCTGCGGCGGATTGTTCTGTTGTTAGCGTTAACATTCCATGCTAGAGGCCTCGCGAAACCTGATGAGGCCAATCATGCCAACTGTTCTGAACGACACGATCGCCAGGGTGACTGAACGCATCATTACGCGTTCGGCGCCGGCGCGAAGCGCGTATCTGGGCAAGATCGCGCGCGCCCGGGATGCTGGCGTCAAGCGCGCCCATCTGACCTGCGGTAACCAGGCTCATGCCTATTCGGTGGCAGGCGAAGACAAGGCGCGCATGGTCGCGGCCGAGGCGCCGAATATCGGCATCGTGACCGCCTACAACGACATGCTGTCGGCGCACCAGCCGTTCAAGGAATACCCCGATCTGATCAAGGACGCTGCCCGCGAGGCGGGAGGCACAGCCCAGGTCGCGGGCGGCGTGCCCGCCATGTCCGACGGGGTCACCCAAAGTCAGACGGGCATGGAGCTGAGCCTCTTTTCCCGGGATGTCATTGCCTTGGCGGCGGGCGTGGCGCTCAGCCACAACACTTATGACGCCGCTCTCTACCTGGGCGTCTGCGACAAGATCGTGCCGGGGCTGGTGATCGCTGCGGCAACTTTTGGCCACGTGCCGGGCATTTTCGTACCGGCAGGGCCGATGACCTCGGGCATGCCCAATGACGAGAAGGCCATGGTGCGCCAGCAGTTCGCTGCCGGAGAGGTCGGCCGGGACCGGCTGATGGAGGTCGAGATGGCCTCCTATCACGGGCCGGGCACCTGCACATTCTATGGCACGGCAAATTCCAACCAGATGCTGATGGAGTTCATGGGCCTGCACCTTCCGGGCGCGAGTTTCGTCAACCCCGGTACGCCCTTGCGCGAGGCGCTTACCCGAGAGGCCGCGCGGCGTGCGCTGGCCATCACCGCCCAGGGCAACGACTTCCGCCCGGTCGCCGAGGTGCTGGACGAGAAAGCGTTCGTCAATGGTATCGTCGGGCTGATGGCGACAGGCGGATCAACCAATCTGGTCCTGCACCTGCCGGCCATGGCGAGGGCCGCCGGAGTTCTTCTCGACATCGAGGATTTCAACGATCTGTCGGAAGTCGTTCCGCTGATGGCAAGGGTCTATCCGAACGGCCTGGCGGACGTAAACCATTTCCACGCCGCCGGCGGGCTGGCCTTCATGATAGGCGAGTTGCTGGGCGCAGGTTTGCTGCACGAGGACGTGCGCACGATTGCCGGCGATGGTCTGTCGCTTTACGCCGCCGAACCCAAGCTGGTCGATGGCACACTTCAGGTAGAGGCCGGTCCACGACAGACCGCCAACGAGCGTATTCTTCGCCCCGTTTCCGACCCGTTTCAGTCCACCGGCGGCCTTCGCGAATTGAAGGGAAATGCCGGCCGGGCGGTGATGAAAGTGTCCGCCGTTGCGCCGGAATACCGTGTTGTCGAAGCCCCTGCCCGGGTCTTTCACGATCAGGCCTCGGTCAAGTCGGCGTTTCAGGCCGGTGAATTCACGGCAGACACAGTTATCGTCGTGCGCTTCCAAGGCCCCAGGGCCAACGGCATGCCCGAATTGCACGGGCTGACACCGACGCTGTCGATCCTTCAGGGCCGCGGCCTGAAAGTGGCACTGGTAACGGACGGGCGGATGTCGGGTGCTTCGGGAAAAGTCCCCGCCGCCATTCACCTGTCGCCCGAAGCCGCCGATGGCGGTGCGATTGCGAAGATCCGGGATGGCGATTTGCTGCGGGTCGATGCCGAAGCAGGCACCCTGGACGTTCTTGATGAGGGTTTTGAGGCGCGTGCGCCTGTCCAGGTCGACCTTTCGGCCAACGAGGAAGGAATTGGGCGTGAACTCTTTGCCGTCTTCAGGCGCAATTGCGGCGCGGCAGATTTGGGCGCGGCCCTTGTCGTCTGATGATCGCTGATCCATCCTTCCCTGAACCGGAGCCACACCCATGACGCCTGCCGAAGCCTCGATCGAAACCGCGAAAATTTGTGCCTTGGCGCCTGTCGTGCCGGTTTTGGTCGTCAAGGACACCGTGACGGCATACCCGCTTGCCAGGGCGCTTGTCGCGGGGGGACTGCCGGCGCTGGAGGTCACACTCAGAACGCCCGCCGCGCTGGACGTGATCCGCGAGATGGCCAGCGTCGAGGGTGGCGTGGTGGGCGCAGGCACGCTTTTGACACCGGAAGACGTGAGGGCCGCCAAGGCGGCGGGCGCGCAATTCGGCGTTTCGCCCGGTGCCACCGACCGGCTTCTCGATGCCGCGGAAGAGGCGGACCTGCCCATGCTTCCGGGGGCGGCCACGGCGACCGAAGCCATGGCTTTGCTGGAACGAGGCTATACGGTCCAGAAATTCTTTCCCGCCGAAGCCTCCGGCGGGGCACCGGCGCTCAAGGCTCTCTCGTCTCCCCTGCCGCAGATCCGGTTCTGCCCCACCGGCGGTGTTAGCCCGAAGAACGTGCGCGACTATCTGGCGCTGCCGAACACGATCTGTGTAGGAGGCTCCTGGGTTGCGCCGGAAGATCTCGTCGCAACCGGTGATTGGAACGCCATCGAATCCCTTGCGCGGGAGGCTTCACGCTTGTGACTTTTGGCTTTGCTTTCCTTCCGTGCGAGCAACATGCCCGGCTGAAAGAGTGGAACCGGCAGCGCAAAAAGCGCCGACACCAGAGACCCTAGGGGCGCCTTCCCCTGGCGCCACCCCGCCGTCCTTTGCGGGCAGGTTCAACCAGCGCGGCCTTGAGTATCGCCGTCATGGGATGATCCGCGTGATCTGACCCATATCGTCGCAAAAGCGCAGTGATCTGCTCGGCAGCGTCAGCGCCGTCGGGCACCGAAATTGCCCAGTCGAGGAAGATCGACCTGCATTCAGGCGCAGATATCCCTTCGATCCGGTAGCTTTCCCGGATCAGGCCTTTGGGATCGGTGGCATCGGTCGGCGTTGACATGGAGGCGTAACTATCCTCCGCCCCCGGCGCTGCCAATATGCCGTTCGATCAGATTGGCTGTTTTTTCAGAGATTTGATCCAATCGCCGCTGCAGATCGGCAACGGAATCGGCATTCGTGCCCTCTAACAGGAAACGTTCGGCACTGGCGCCTAGTTGTGTGTCGATTTCGCGTTCGACTACCAAACGCTGGGCGGCCAGCACTTGCCAGTAGAGGTCGGAGGCTTCTGTCAGAAGCACCTGGTGTTCGCGGCCAAGGCCAAACTGGCTTTCGGCCAGGGCAAGCTGTTCGTGGGGACGTCGAAGTGGCTTTCCCGCCAGAAGCGCCGCCGTTTGCGCGAAAAGCTCCAGGTCCTGCATCCGCCCCGGGCCGGAGCGCACGTCGAGCCCACCGCTGCCGGGCTTGGCTTCGGCAAGCCGGGCCCGCATCTCTGCCACGTCGGCCAGCACCTTGTCGCGGTCGCGGGGCCCGGCGAGAAGGGCGGCGCGGAACGCCTCGATCTCGTCGCAAAGCCCCGGGTCGCCGGCCAACGGCCGCGCCCGGGTAAGGGCGATATGTTCCCAGGTCCAGGCCTCATCACTCTGATAGTTGCGGAAGGCCTCGAGCGATGTGGCCACCGGACCCTGACGACCCGAGGGGCGGAGCCGCATATCAACCTCATAGAGCCGACCTTTGGCCATCGGGGCCGAGATCGCCGTTACCAGAGCCTGGGTCAGGCGGGCGAAATAGGTGCGCGCCGCCAAGGGGCGGGGGCCTTCCGATTCCTGCTCTTTTTTTCCCGCGTCGTAAATGATGATCAGATCCAGGTCGGAACTGACGTTCAGCCGCTCTGCACCGAGTGATCCCATGGCCACGATCGCCGCCCCCCGGCCAGGGGGAGCCCCGTGTTTCGCGGAGAATTCGGCGATGACGCGCGGCCAGACTGCCTGTACTGCTGCCCCGGCCACGTCGGCGTATTGCTGACCGCTGGCAGCGGCGCTGATCAGCGCGCGCAGGTG
>CAJICO010000166.1_pt1 | contig 15495 bp, 18 predicted proteins | sample 9199701 | NCBI WGS metagenome assembly CAJICO01 (sample SAMEA7708339, study PRJEB35096) | sediment metagenome | biome: marine neritic benthic zone biome [ENVO:01000025]; feature: sediment [ENVO:00002007]; material: shallow marine sediment [ENVO:03000034] sea grass bed [ENVO_01000059] ... | reverse complement strand
GCCATCGCCGCCCGGGTGACCCAAGAAGGTGTTAGGAGGTCGCCATGGCGACAGAAACAACAGGCGCAGCATCCTCCTGCTTGGACGCAGGTGGCAGCGCATTGGGCATGCCCGCGCTTTGCACGGAATGGTATGCGAACCAGATCTTTTGGCTGATCGTCACTTTGGTGGTGATCTTTCTGGTGCTGACCCGCATCGCGCTTCCCCGGATTGCCAGTGTTCTGGCCGAACGACAGGGCACGATCACCAATGACATCGCCGCCGCGGAAGAACTGAAACAAAAGGCCGCCGAGGCCGAGGCCGCTTACGAAAAGGCCCTTGCAGACGCCCGTACCGAAGCCTTGCGCATTGCCGCCGAAGCAAAGGCAGAGATGCAGGCCGAGGTTGATGTGGCCTTGCAAAAGGCTGATGCCGAGATCGCCGCCCGCACATCGGAAAGCGAAGCGCGGATCGCCGAAATTCGCGATGGGGCTGCCGCCGCCATCAAGGAAGTAGCGCAGGATACGGCGAAAGAGGTCGTGAACGCTTTGGGCGTCGACATTGACGACAGCGCCGTTACGGCAGCCGTTGCCGAGCAGGTGAAGGGGTAGCACGATGAGAACAACAATCTCGCTTATCGCTTTTGCCGCCGCGACACCCGCGATGGCCGCGTCCAAGAACCCGTTTTCGGCGGAGTTCTACAAGCTTTCGAATACCGACTTCATCGTCGCCGTTTCGTTTCTGCTTTTCATCGGCGTTCTTCTTTATCTGAAAGTGCCGGGTCTTCTTGGCGGGCTTTTGGATAAGCGCGCCGCGGGCATACAGTCGGAGCTGGACGAGGCAAGAGCGCTTCGGGAAGAGGCTCAATCTGTTCTGGCCAGCTTCGAGCGCAAACAGCTTGAAGTACAGGAACAGACCGATCGCATTATTGCGCAGGCCAAGGAAAGTGCTGCAGAGGCCGCTGAACAGGCCAAGAAAGACCTGGCGGTCTCGATCGAGCGCCGGGTGCAGGCGGCCGAAGATCAGATTGATTCGGCTGAGAAGAGTGCGGTTCGGCAGGTTCGTGACGAAGCCGCGCGAATCGCCGTGGCTGCGGCTGGCGCGGTAATCGCGAAAGAGATGACTTCCGCCAAGGCTGATTCGCTTATCGACGAAGCAATCAAGACGGTCGAAGCAAAACTGCACTAAACCAGAGTTATAATCGACGAAGCCCGGCCCTGCGCCGGGCTTTTTCGTTTGTATAACTCAAGTTTATTTCCATAAACCCGACGGTTTACAAACCCGGCCTTAAACCTTGGTTGAATGGTTTTCGGGCTGTGGTCGTGGCTTTTTGAGGATGCACAACAAACGCCGGCCACCCCCGGCACCCACAAGAGACCAGACACACACGAACCCAACACACACACACACACACACACACAGACCCTTACGACCACTACACACCCACTCGATACCCACCACCAACCACACACCCACTTGTTACCACCCTAACCAACTCACTCACTCGTTACTCACCACCAACCAACACAGTCACCCACCAACAAGGAACCACCCGATGTACAGATCAGCACTCACCATCACAGCAGCCTTTGCCATCTGGACAACAGCCGCCGGCGCCCAATCGGCAACCAGCGACGCAATTATCGAGCAGTACCAGGGGCTCGGCTTCGATTTCATCGAAATCAAGGAAGGGCCAACTCAGACCAAGGTCGAAGCCATCATGCCCGACGGCCGAAAGTTCGAGGTGATCTATGACGCCTCGGGGAGGATCCTGAAACAGGAGATCGAGAGGGCGGAAGCCGATGAGTTGCTTCTGGCCGGTGTCGAAGTCAGCTCGGAGGACGAAGATTTTCTGGATGATGATGATGATGACGACGACGATTACGATGATGACGACGACGATGATGACGACGACAACTGACCCCCAACTTGGGTCCCCGCCCAAGTAACCCCCAGCGGCGGGCCTCGCATTTCACGCAAGGCCCGCCATTGTGAGACGGAATGAACATGACGCGAATTCTTGCAGTACTCCTTCTTCTCCTGATTGCACCGCCGGCGGTCGCTGATGCGGCTTCCGTGAGAGACTTTTATGTCCGTGAGTTGCGGGAAGACGGGTATTCGGAAATCAAGGTCACCAAGACCTGGCTGGGCCGGATGCGGTTTGTCGCTGAAAAGCCGGGATCGCTCCGTGAGATCGTCGTCAACCCCGGAACCGGCGTGGTCCTGCGGGATTATGTTCGCTTCATTGCTCTGGCTGACGACGAACTTCTGGAAGTTGGAGGCGGCAGTAAAGGCAGTGGAAGCAGTGATGACGACGACGATGACGACGATGGCGGCGATGATGGCGGCGATGATGATGGCGACGACGACTAATAACTAACGCCATCCGGGGGCGGTCAAGTGAGCAGCAGAATCTTCCTTTGGGTCGTCCTGGCGATTCAGGCCATTTCTGCCACCTTTTTCATATCTGACATCGTGATCTCGGTGCTGGCGCTGCCCATAGCGCCAGTTGACTGGGTTTTTGTGGAACTGATCGAGGTCGGCGCCGCCATCGGGCTTTTGACCGGAGTTGTGCTGGGGGGGATCGTTATCCGTCAGTCCCGTCGTCGGACCGAAAAAGCCGAAGCTGCCCTTCGCCGCGCCCAAAGCGCGTTTCGCACGGTTCTGGAGGAGCGGTTTGTCGAATGGGAGCTGACACCAGCCGAACGCGACGTAACGCTGTTTTCCATCAAGGGCTGTTCGTTGCAGGAGATCGCCGAACTTCGGGGCGTTAGCGAGGGCACCGTCAAGGCGCAAACCAATTCGATATACCGGAAGGCGGGTGTCTCGGGCCGTTCACAACTCTTGAGTATGTTCATCGACGAGTTGATGGAAGACTAGGCCCGAAGTCCCGGGCGGCGCCAAAAACTAAAACGCGTGATCCATCAGGATCTCAAGGGGAATGATATCCAGTGCGCGGCGATGGGTCGAAGCCAGACGGATGGTTGGTCCGGCACCTTCGTCGGCCGCCTGCAGGAACCGGGCAGCGCAAAGGCACCATGAATCCCCGGGCTGCAGGCCATCGAACATGAACTCGGGCCGGGGCGTCGACAGGTCGTTTCCGACATACTTGGAGTAAGCCAGAAACTCCTTTGTCATGATGGCGCAAACCGTATGGCTTCCTGAATCCTGGTCACAGGTATTGCAGGCGCCGTCGCGAAAATACCCTGTGACGGGATCGGTCGAGCAGGGCTCCAACGGTTCGCCCAGCACATTGATGGCGTGGTCTTTCTCCATAGTCATCGAGATAGACTAACCCATCTGGGTATCAACGCCAATCGATCCAGCGTCCGTGAAAATCTGCGCGACCGATCTCTTCTGTCCTGCCTTCAGGCCAATGGGTCAGTTTGATCGCCGCACCTTCGCCACCGTCAGCCTCCATCGAAATCTGAACCACCGGCGATTGTGCGCCTTGGAAAGCCGCAAGGCAACGTTCCTGGGTCGGGCAGGGAAAATATTGCCAGGCAACGGTGTGAAACACGATCCTAAGCCGATCCGATGCCGGATGTTTAAGCTGTGTTTCAAGCCATTCGCCCGCATCGTCAGCGCTTATCTCGGCCGGTGTCCTGGCTGCGACGCGAATGGCCGCTTCCGTTCGCGCTATACGGTCTTGCTGATCTGGCCAAATGTAAGCCAACAGCCGAAGCCGATCCGCCGGGGATGCGGGATCCAGGGGAGAAACATCAACCCCCCGGCGCGACACAATCACGGGAAGTTCTGCGGCAGGCAACAGTCCGCACCAATCCGGTTGCAATACGACCGATGCCTGTGGAGGGCCAATCTCTCGCCCCGGAAGCACGAGCCGGAACCGATCCACCCAAAGGTTCAGCCCGCCACTGGCGCCGAGTTCCAGGAGCTCGACCGGCCGGTCATAGTGTTGATGCAACCGGGCAAGTGCGCAGATAATCACGGCGGCGCGTCTAACTTCATTGGTTTGCGGCGGGTTGGCCAGCCACTCCTGAATACGTTCGCGATGCAATTCCAACGTCGCCTCGACGTCCGACCACAGGGTGTCGTCGTCGACAGACACCGGTGGATATGAACCGCGCAAGGCAAGGCCCTCGATCCGCAGGGCATTCAGTGCCCCGGCCAGTCTGAGGGGAACGCTGTCGGCGTTCACCGATGGGTCGCCCGGCCAGTTCAGTACGTGACGACCGATGGCGGTATCCGCTGACAGGCGATCACCAATCAGCGCCATCAGACGAGCCGTGAAGGGCGAACCGAGCACGCCACAGGCCTTGGCCTGCGCCCTGAACGCCTTGCGGACGTTCAACGAAATCGATCCAGCAACTTTTGCAGCGATGATCGGTTGTCTTCTGGCGGTTGTGCGGGTTCGGCTTTTGATTTTGGGGCGCTTTCGGCCTTCGATTTCGATGACCGGGGCGGGTTGGTTCTGAGCGCGACTGCGTTTTGAAACCGCCCCGCATCGCCGTCGGCCAGATAGGGCGCACCATCGGCGACCCCGTCAAGCAGCGGGCCGAGCCAGTCCTGGTCCGCCTTGCTGAAATCTCTCAGCACGTAGGTCGGCACGGCATCCTTGTGCCCAGGGTGCCCAACGCCGATCCTTACCCGCTGATATCCCTCGCCAAGATGGGCGTGCAGTGACCGAAGGCCATTATGCCCGGCGTGGCCGCCGCCGTTCTTTACGCGGATCTTGCCCGGGGCGAGATCGATCTCATCGTGGAACACGACAATGTCTGTCGGATCGAGCTTGAAAAACCGCATGGCGGCCCCGACCGATTGGCCGGAGTTGTTCATGAAGGTTTCCGGCTTGAGAAGTGTGACCTTCTCGCCTCCCAGCCGCCCTTCGGCGACCGCGCCCTGAAACTTCCCGCGCCACGGGCCGAATCCATGCGCACCCGCGATCCGATCAAGGGCCATAAAGCCCACATTGTGCCGATGACCGGCATATTTGGCGCCCGGATTGCCGAGGCCGACAAACAACATCATGACCCCTAGTTAATCCCGAAACCCGGGGCGCGAAAGCTCTAGCGGCCGATGCGCGAAAACGTGCGGCGCTGGTCCGGCCCGAAGCCAAGCCAGCCGCGGGTTACGTTCGCGATGTGCCTTACGATGCGCACGCGCTGCGAGTTGCCTTCGACAGCTGCGGCAATTGCCGCCGAGCCCACATAGGCCTCGAGGTCCGCCGAGATGACCTGCGGTTTGGTCAGGGGCGCCCCGGTGGCCTCGTCAAAGATCTGGATCCTGTAGGCGATGTTGTGGACCGCCGAGGGCGCCCGCGCCACTGAAAGCGGCGTGACCGCGTGGAACTGAGACAGGCTGGCCGCGATTGACACTTCGCGATCGCCTTTAAGTTCATTGGCGCCCAGCGTTATCCCTTCGTCTACGATTCTGGCGACTTGCGCGCGCCTGTCCCCGTATGGCTCGCCGTGCCAGACGATGTCGGCGTTGGGTGCAAATGTGTCGGCGTTTGACACCGTCAACTCCTGCGGCGCAACGGCGATAACGTTTTTGAGTTTCCAGGATTTAGTGATGGTTGGATCAAGCGTGGCGTCATAGTCGACTTTCCACGAGTTCGAACAACCGGCGATTAGGGTGGCAGATGCCCCCATGAGAACGGACCGTCGATGCATGGTTTGCCTCATCTTTTTTGGTTTTCTGCGCCTCTTCGCAGAATCTGACAGAACTATTGGCCAAATTCCAGTTCGCGGGCGAAGCAGCGGCGTGGGCTGTGGCAATCCTGCCCTTGCTCATAAGGCTCGCCTCACGCCATGGGTTGTGGCAATCTCGCCGCGAAGGAAAGGGTATCGCATGTGGCGAACTGCGTTTGCGGTTTCTCTTATGGTGATTTCAGCTCCCGTGGAGGCGGAGGCCATCCGTCAGGCGTGTCTCGAATCCGACCGCGGCAAGGGTCAGGGCAAAGTCTGCCGCTGCATTCAGAAGGCCGCCGACCAAACGCTCAGCACGCGAGATCAGAACATTGCCGCGCGGCTGTTTCGCGACCCTGAAGAAGCGCAGAAAGTCCGCCGATCGAAACGGCGTGCCGACGAGGCATTCTGGGATCGGTATGAGGCCTTCGGGCTGACGGCGAGCAAATACTGTCGGCGCCGTTAAAGGGTTTCGAGCATTCCTTTGGCGGAAAACTCGATCAGATCCAGCACACCTTCGAAATCGCCGGTGTAATAGGGATCAGGCACCTCTTCGGTTCCGCAACTCGGGGCAAACTCGAGGATTAGCGCGGTGCGCGTTCTGTTTCCCGGTGGCCGTAAAGCCTCGACATCCTCCAAATTGCGCCGGTCCATCGCCAGGATCAGATCGAAGACTACGAAGTCGCGGGCAATGAACCGCCGGGCACGCAGGGGTGCCAGATCGTAGCCACGTCTGGCGGCGGCTTGAATGGCAGGCCCATAGGGCGGATCACCAATGTGCCAGGCCCCGGTCCCGGCGCTGTCGACTTCTAGACGACCGTCAGCGTGATGGCGAAGCACCGCCTCGGCCGTGGGCGAGCGGCAAATGTTACCGAGGCATACGCAGAGAACCTTCATTGTCTTTCCCATGACCTGGAGCGAGGTTACCATGTGAGGATGAAAATTGTCATTCTCACCGGCGCGGGTATTTCAGCCGAAAGCGGGCTGGGCACATTTCGCGACAAGGGCGGGGTCTGGACCAGATACGATCTGAGCGAAGTGGCGACCCCGAAAGGTTTCGCCCGCGATCCCGGGAAAGTGCATGAGTTCTACAATGCACGCCGTCTGAATGCTTCGAAAGCCTATCCGAATGCGGCACATTTCGCCCTGGCGAAGTTGCAGGGCGACCACAAAGGCGAAGTGGTGATCGTCACGCAAAACGTCGATCATCTGCATGGCGCAGCGGGCGCCCAGGCCATCCACATGCACGGACGCCTGGATCGGGCAACCTGTGCTGAATGCGGCGCCAAATGGGATGCGCCAGCGAAAATGTCAGTTGAGGATCCTTGTCCTCGATGCGGCGATGCCGCCACGCGCCCCGATATTGTCTGGTTTGGCGAAATGCCGAAGGCCATGCATGTCATCGCCCAGCATCTGGAGACTGCTGAGGTGTTCGCCGCCATCGGTACCAGCGGCCAGGTTTACCCTGCCGCCGGGTTTGTGTCCGAGGCCGCGCGGGCCGGGGCGCATACCGTCGAGATAAACCTGGAACCCACCAATGGGGTCGGGCTTTTCGACGAGCAGATCGTCGGACCCGCGACCGAGACCGTTCCGGCCTGGGTAGATCGGCTTCTGAAAGGCTAGTTTTTGTGGCCGGACTGGCCCTTGGAGTTGTCAATGGTAACGGTCAGCGGCATCTCGCCTTGGTTTTCGAAGATCAGGGTCAGGGGTAGCTTACTTCCCTCTTCAAACTCTTCGGTGATCCCCATCAGCATGACGTGATCGCCACCGCGGGCCAATTCGTGCATCTCGCCTGCGGGCAGCTCGATTCCGCCTTCAATTGGCCTCATGCGCATAACGCCGTCATCTTCGATATGCGTGTGAAGTTCCACCCGGGCCGCAATCGGGCTTTCCGCGCCAATCAGCCGATCCGCGGTTTCGCCCATGTTGTGAATGGTCATGAAAACGGCGCCCGACGGCGCGCCAGGCCGGGCAACCCGGGCGAAGGCATCTTGAATCATGATGTCGCCAGCGTGAAGGGGACCTGCAGCAAGAGACAGAAGGGAAAGGAGAAACCAGCGCATGGTCCCTCCATAAGCCTGAATAACGGTGTCGCCAGCGGCACAAATTGTCGCGTGTAGCTGACCCGCTTGCGCCCGGCACGGCCCCACCTTAATAGACCCGGAGTTCAAGGAGCCTTGGGGCCATGCCCATTCTGGTCATGAAATTCGGCGGCACGTCTGTCGCGACGCTCGACCGTATCCGCCGCGCTGCCAAGCGTATCGGGCGCGAAGTGGCGAACGGCTATGACGTGGTGGCCATCGTGTCGGCCATGGCGGGCAAGACCAACGAACTGGTCGGCTGGGTGGAAGAGACTTCGACTTTCTACGACGCGCGCGAGTATGACGCGGTGGTGTCCTCGGGCGAGCAGGTGACCGCCGGGCTAATGGCGATGACGCTTCAGGAAATGGATGTGCCGGCCCGGTCCTGGGCCGGTTGGCAGGTTCCGCTCAAAACCGACAGCGCCCATGCGGCGGCGCGGATTGAAGACATCGGCACCGACGCCATCCAGACGAAATTCGCCGAAGGCATGAAGGTTGCCGTCGTCGCCGGATTTCAGGGCATCTCGCCCGAAGGCAGGGTAACCACACTGGGCCGGGGTGGTTCGGACACCACTGCTGTTGCCTTTGCGGCGGCGTTCGGGGCAGAGCGTTGCGACATCTATACCGACGTCGACGGTGTCTACACCACCGATCCGCGCATCACCAGCAAGGCCCGCAAGCTTGAAAAGATCGCCTTCGAAGAGATGCTGGAGCTTGCCTCGCTGGGCGCGAAGGTTCTTCAGACCCGGTCGGTGGAACTCGCCATGCGCTATAACGTGCGTCTGCGCGTTCTTTCGAGCTTCGAGGACAACAACGAAAACGCCGGCACACTGGTCTGTGCCGAGGAGGATATCATGGAAAGCAATGTGGTTGCCGGTGTCGCCTACAGCCGCGACGAAGCCAAGATGACCCTGATGTCAGTCGCTGACCGTCCGGGCATCGCCGCTGCCATTTTCGGGCCTCTGGCGGAAGCGGGCGTGAATGTTGACATGATCGTTCAGAACATCTCGGAAGAGGGCCGCACCGACATGACCTTCTCGCTGCCGACCAATCAGGTGGCGCGGGCAGAGCAGGCCATGGAGGCCGTCAAGGCCGCAGGCGACGTGAATTATGCGCAACTGGTGGCGGACCAGGATGTGGCCAAGATTTCGGTCGTGGGGATCGGGATGCGGAGCCACGCGGGCGTGGCCGCCAAGATGTTCAAATCGCTTCGCGATGAAGGCATCAACATCAAGGTCATCACAACTTCCGAGATCAAAATCTCGGTGCTGATTGACCGCAAATACTTGGAGTTGGCGGTGCAGGCGCTTCACGATGCTTTCGAGCTTGAGCGCGCTTAGAAGGTATCCCGTAAGTCTTCGTAGGAAACCATGACCGTCTTGCGATAGGCGGGCCGTTCGCAGAGCCTTGCATAGTATGCCTTCAGCGCAGGCAAAACGCGGCGTTCGATATCCATGTCGAAATAGCGGTAGAGAACATGGCCGAACTGGATATCCGCAAGTGTCAGATCGTGTCCGCACAAGTAGGCGTGCGATTCCAACCGCGGTTCCGCCACGGATAGCTCGGCTTCGAAACGCGCCAGGGCTCTCTGGATTCTTTCCGGCTCACGGCAATCGGGACGGGTGCGAACAGCGCGCCAGAAGACCGGACCGGTGAAATTCAAAGCGACGCTGAGCTTTGCCCAATCAGCCCACATGTCGATCTCGGCCCGCCGCAGGGGATCGGCTGGCCAGAAGCTTTCTGAACCGAACCGATTTGCCAAGTAGCGGAGGATGGCGCCGGTTTCGAACAACGCCGTGTCATCTATCCTCAGTACCGGGATCTTTCCGTGGGGATTCAGCGCTCGAAACTCGGCGCTGTCCAGCCCTCCGAACGTTTCGCCATAATTCAGCCTGTCGTAGGGAAGTCCGAGTTCTTCCATCCCCCACAGCAGCGCCTGAACGTTGGAAGAGCTCGCACGGCCATAGACGGTGAGCTTCATACCAGCGCCTTGCCAAACGAAATGATCAGAAATTTCTCGCTCTTCACCGAAAGTTGCTCCGCCTTTGCGTGAACTATCCTTCTGTCATTCATACAGTGCGCAAACGCTCCGTAAACCGGCAGAAATCGGGAGATCTCCATGCGAAATAGAACGACCTGTCTGCAATTGTCGTCGCGGGGGTGCGGCGCCCGCATTTGGGGGGCGTGAAACGGCTGCATTCGGCGACGCCAGGGCGACGGCAAAATCCGCACTTGGCCGCTAATTTCGGCACTTCGGGCCGCCTCCCTGGAACGGCGGCTTGCCAACGGTCGATCTGGCGCCATTTTCGGATTTGCCGTTTTTCTCTACGCCCTTCTGTGATCTACTCTTGCAAAGGGGCCTGACCGTCCTTCGGAGCGGAAGACACCATGAACCAGCAGACGGAAAGCGAAAGCCGTAAGTTATTGCGACGCCTGCGCGATTCGCTTGCCGAGGATACCGCCGGCCAGGCGCGACTGGACCACATCACCGAGATCATTGCCGAAGAGATCAGAACCGATGTCTGCTCGGTTTACCTCTTCCGCGACGTGGAAACGTTGGAGCTTTGCGCGACCCATGGGCTGAACCCCGAATCTGTCCACAAAACCCGGCTTCGCCTCGGCGAGGGCCTGGTGGGCAGGGTCGCCCGCGACGGGCAGGTGGTAAACGAAGGCGACGCACCATCGGCCAAAGGATTTCGGTTCATGCCGGAAACCGGCGAAGAAGTATTTTCCTCGTTCTGCGGCGTTCCGATCCAGCGGCTTGGCGATCGGCTGGGCGTTCTTGTCGTTCAGTCGCGCGATGGGCGGGCCTTCTCGGAGGATGAAGTCTACGCGCTCGAAGTCGTCGCCATGGTTCTGGCGGAAATGACCGAGCTTGGCGCCTTCGTCGGCGAAGGCGAGGCGCTTCAAGCACTCCACACCAACCCGATGATGTTCAGGGGCGGCGTTGGTCAGGAAGGTGTGGCCGATGGCAATGTCTGGTTGCACGAGCCGCGCGTGGTTGTGACCAACCCGGTCGCCGACGATCCGGAAGCCGAAACCGCACGCCTGCACGAGGGCGTCGACAAGCTCCGGGTTTCGGTCGACGACATGCTGAAGTCGGTGGGACAGGATCCGGTCGACAAGGACCAGCGCGAAGTTCTTGAAGCCTATCGGATGTTCGCAAATTCCCGCTCGTGGCTGCGGCGGATGGAAGAAGACATCGCTGCCGGTCTATCGGCGGAAGCCGCTGTTGAAAAAGAACAATCTGCGGCGCGGGGCCGTTTGGGCCAATCCTCGGACGCGTACCTGCGCGAACGCCTGCAAGACCTCGACGATCTCTCGAACCGGCTTTTGCGCATTCTTACCGGACAGGGCCGTGACACCGGCGCCGATTTACCCGAAAAACCGATTTTGGTTGCCCGGAATATCGGCCCGGCGGAACTGCTGGACTATGGCCGCGGCAAGCTGAAAGGCATTGTCCTGGAAGAAGGATCGGTCGGCAGTCATGCCGCCATCGTTGCCCGTGCCTGGGCCATTCCCTTGATCGTTCACGCCGGAGGCGGCGTGACCCGCGAGGCGCTGAACGGCGACCATATCCTGATCGATGGCGATCAGGGCATCGCGCACCTGCGTCCGGACGATAGCGTCGTCACAGCATTCCGCGACAAGATGGCCATGCAGGCCAAGGCACAAGAGCGCTACTCTGGTCTTAGGTCGGTGCCAGCGGAGGCCAAGGACGGCACCGTTATCTCGCTTCATATGAATGCCGGGCTGATCGCCGACCTGCCATCGCTTGAAGGCTCGGGCGCCGAGGGCGTGGGGCTTTTCCGGACCGAGTTGCAGTTTCTCGCCCGTAACAATGTGCCGCGCCGGGGCGAATTGGCGGCGATCTATTCGCGCGTTCTGGATGCGGCGGGCGGCAAGCGGGTGGTGTTCCGCACACTCGACATCGGCTCGGACAAGGTGCTGCCTTACATGAAGCGCGAGGATGAGCCCAACCCGGCCCTGGGCTGGCGTGCAATTCGCGTGGGTCTCGACAAGAAGGGTGTGATGCGCATGCAGATCCAGGCGCTGATCCGCGCCGCAAACGGCCGCCCCCTGACCATCATGTTCCCTTTTGTCGCTCAGTTCGAAGAGTTCAAGGCGGCGCGACAGCATGTGCTGGACGAAATCGAGCGCGAGCGGAAGCTGGGCCACGCGTTACCGGAAAACGTAGAAATCGGTGCGATGCTGGAGACACCGTCGCTGGCCTTTGCGCCCCGGCAATTCTTTGAAATGGCTGACTTTATCTCGATCGGCGGCAATGATCTGAAGCAATTCTTCTTTGCCGCCGACCGCGAGAATGAACGGGTCAGAAAGCGCTATGACACGCTGAACGTCAGCTTCATGTCGTTCATTGAGCAGATCGCGCGGCGTTGCGACGATACCGGCACGCCAGTTAGTTTTTGCGGTGAAGATGCCGGGCGGCCCATCGAAGCCATGTGTTTCGCGGCCATGGGGCTGAGATCGCTGTCCATGCGCCCGGCCTCGATCGGGCCGGTCAAGCATCTGATCCGAAGGGTGGATCTATCCGAGGCGCGAGCCGTCATCGACCGCGCCCGGGAAAGCGGCGATCAGTCAGTACGCGGTCATGTGATGGAGTGGTTGCGGGGTGTGGGACAGTAACGCACCGCCCCGGACTGAAGCTCGCTAGCTGTGGATCGCCCCGTCGCCGCAGGCAAGCGCCGCTTCTCGCACCGCTTCCGAATAGGTCGGGTGCGCGTGGCAAGTTCGGGCGATGTCTTCTGCAGCCGCGCCGAACTCCATCGCGACGCAAATTTCGTGGATCAGGTCGCCCGCCATCGGCCCGATTATATGGGCGCCGAGGATGCGGTCGGTGGTCTTATCGGCGAGGATTTTGACAAAACCATCGGCGGCGAAATTCGCCTTGGCGCGGCCGTTGCCCATGAACATGAACTTGCCGGACTTGTATGCGCGCCCCTCCTCCTTCAGTTGCTGCTCGGTCTGGCCCACCGACGCAACTTCGGGATGTGTGTAGATCACACCCGGGATAACCCCATAATTTACATGCCCTTTCTGCCCGGCAATGCTTTCCGCCACGGCCATGCCTTCGTCTTCGGCCTTGTGGGCCAACATCGGGCCGTCGATGACGTCGCCAATCGCCCAGATGCCATCCACATTGGTTTTCCGGTGGCCGTCGGTCTTGACCTGGCCGCGTTCGCTGACTTCCACGCCGACAACATCGAGACCGAGGCTGTCGGTGTAGGGTTTGCGTCCGGTTGCGACCAGAACGGTGTCGGCATCGACAGTATGTTCGCTGTCGTCCTTGCGGAGTTTGTAGGTGACCTTGGCCTTGGTTTTGGTCGTCTCGACCTTCTGGACGGCAGCGCCCATGACAAACCTCATGCCTTGTTTCTTCAGGATGCGCTGGAACGTCTTCTGGATTTCCGCGTCCATGCCCGGGGTCACGGCATCCAGGAACTCGACCACTGTCACCTCGGTGCCGAGGCGGTTGTAGACCGAACCCAGTTCGAGCCCAATCACGCCGGCGCCGATGACGACCATCTTCTTCGGGATCTTGCCCAGTTCCAGCGCGCCGGTTGAGGTCACGACCTGTTTTTCGTCGATCTCGACACCGGGCAGGCTGGAGGGCTCGGAACCTGTGGCGATCACGATATTCTTGGCGTCATGCACAACGCCGCTGACCGTCACCTTGCCCGGGGCCGAGATGCTGCCCCAGCCTTTCAGCCAGTCTATCTTGTTCTTCTTGAACAGAAATTCGATACCCTTGGTATTGGCGTCGATGGTTTCCTGCTTGTAGGTCAGCATCTGCGGCCAGTCGACATCGGGGCGCAGCACCTTAAGGCCCATCTTGCCGAAATTCTCCTCGGTTTCGTGGAGCATCTCGGTGGCGTGCAGCAGCGCCTTCGAAGGGATACAGCCGACATTCAGGCAGGTGCCGCCGAGGGTCTCGCGACCCTCGACACAGGCGGTTTTCAGGCCCAGTTGAGCGCAACGGATGGCGCAGACATAGCCACCGGGGCCGCTGCCGATTACGATCACATCATAGCTCGCCATGGGTCTGAATTCCTTCGATCTTTATTTCGGTCTTTCGCGGTATAGCGTCAGCGCGTCAAAGCGCCAGAAAATAGAGCACCAGCGTCGCCAGAAGCGAGGCAACAAACGCGAGCGTGCGCACGAACTTGATACCGGCGATATAGACGATCACGTAGATGACGCGCGCAATCAGGAAAATTTGCGCCATAAGTAGTGTGGTTGCGGTGAAGGCATCGTTAGCCGCCAGGATCAGAATAGCGGGCGCAAAAAGCGCCATACCGATGATGCAGTTCAGAACCGTACGGGTCGCACGCCCGGCCAGTCCGGCCTGCGGCTTGGCCTCATCCCGCGGCGTGGTCATGTAAGGCATGCCGTACTGCTGAATGGCGAACACCGTTTCCACCAGAATAACCAGTACGATCAGAATGCCGTATAGGGCGAGAATGGTCAGTTCACTGGACATGAGGTCCCTCCACCGTAGTTTCCCCGGATGCTAGCAACTCGCGGCGAAATCTTGAAAAGATTTCTGTCCGCTTTCTTTTGAAGAAAGCGACTAAAGGTCCATCAACAGCCGCCTTGGGTCCTCAAGCGCCTCTTTCACCCTGACCAGGAAGGTCACAGCCCCTTTGCCATCGACGATACGGTGATCGTAGCTGAGCGCCAGGTACATCATCGGGCGGATGACGATTTCGCCGTTCACCACCATGGGGCGTTCCTGGATCTTGTGCATGCCGAGGATGCCCGATTGCGGCGGGTTCAGGATGGGTGACGACATGAGCGAGCCGTAGACGCCGCCGTTCGAGACGGTGAAGGTGCCACCCTGCATCTCGGCCATGGTCAGCAGCGCGTCGCGGCCGCGCGCGCCCAACTCGTTGATGCGCTTTTCGATAGAGGCAAAGCTCATCTGGTCGGCGTCGCGGACAACCGGCACCACAAGGCCCGTGGGCGTGCCCACGGCGATGCCCATGTGGACAAAGTTCTTGTAGACCACATCCGTCCCGTCGATTTCGGCGTTCACATCCGGCACTTCCTTCAGCGCGTGGCAGCAGGCCTTGGTGAAGAAGGACATGAAACCCAGCTTCACGCCGTGCTTCTTCAGGAAGAGCTCCTTGTATTCGTTGCGGAGCGCCATGACCGCCGACATGTCCACCTCGTTATAGGTGGTGAGCATGGCAGCGGTGTTCTGCGAGTCCTTCAGACGCCGCGCGATGGTCTGGCGGAGCCGGGTCATCTTGACCCGTTCTTCGCGGCTGGCGTCTTCCGCCGCGACAGGTGCACGCGGTGCCGGCGCCGAGGCTGGCGCCTCTTTCGCGGGCGGCGGCGTGGCGAGTGCTTTTTGCACGTCTTCCTTCATGACGCGGCCATCTTTGCCCGTGCCGGTCACCTGATCGGAGGACAGGCCGGATTCGGCCATCATTTTCTTGGCAGACGGCGCGTCTTCGACATCCTTGCCACTGGGAGCCGAAGCCGCAGCGGGGGCTGCGGCGGCGGCAGGTGCGGCTGCTACCGTACCTTCACCGCCGGAAATCACGGCAAGCTTGCCACCTGCCTCGACCGTGTCGCCTTCGCCTTTCAGCACTTCGGCCAAAACACCTGCGGCGGGTGCGGGAACTTCGACCGAGACCTTGTCGGTTTCCAGTTCGCACAGCATCTCGTCGGCGGCGACCGTGTCCCCAACGTTCTTGAACCAGGTCGACACCGTGGCCTCTGTCACGCTTTCGCCAAGGGTCGGCACCATGACGTCGATG
>CAJICO010000346.1_pt1 | contig 15703 bp, 15 predicted proteins | sample 9199701 | NCBI WGS metagenome assembly CAJICO01 (sample SAMEA7708339, study PRJEB35096) | sediment metagenome | biome: marine neritic benthic zone biome [ENVO:01000025]; feature: sediment [ENVO:00002007]; material: shallow marine sediment [ENVO:03000034] sea grass bed [ENVO_01000059] ... | reverse complement strand
GAGGCGGCTGGTGCCCGCCGATCCCACGAGCCGCATCCAGTTCAGCGACCATGTCACCGGCGAAGGCCGCAAACTGTTCGCTCAGGCATGCCGATTGGGCCTTGAGGGCGTGGTTTCGAAGCGCGCGGATGCCAAATACCGGCAGGTTCGGACAAAAAACTGGGTGAAGGCCAAAAGGTTCGACGTGGGCCAGTTCGAGGTGATCGGTTTCACCACCAAAAGCTCTTCCCGCCATGTGGCCTCGCTCATTCTGGCCGATGACGCCGCCGAGTTGACCTATGTGGGGCGGGCCGGCACTGGCCTGTCTCTGGACGAGACCCGGACGCTTTTCGCAGAGCTTTCCGCATTGGAAATCGAGGCCGCGCCGGTTGAAGTGCCCAAGACACCGAATGCGCATTTCATCGCGCCCGGTGCCTACCAGGCCGAAATTTCCTATCGCGGTCGGACGATCAAGAACATCCTCCTCCAGGCTGCGATTATCGGTGTCCGGCGCGTTGACGGTGCCGCCAAGCCCAAGAAACGAAAGGCCCGGCTGATCACCGACCGGGACCTTGCGTCGATCGGGCTGACCAACCCCGACCGCGAGATGTTCGAAGGCAGCGGGACAACCAAGCTGGACGTCGCGCTTTACTATGCGCGGGCGGGCGACTGGATGCTGCCACATCTGATGAATCGTCCGGTGACGCTCATTCGTTGCACCACGGGAAAGCAAAAAGACTGCTTTTATCAAAGGCATGGTTTCTCAGGGCTGCCCGATGGTGTGGAGACAATGGGGGATAGCCGTGAAGAAGAATTCCTGGTGATCCGCGATGCGCGTGGATTTCTGGCCCTGCCGCAGTTCGGCGTGATCGAGTTTCACCCCCGGGATTGCACCGTCGATGATCTGGAGCACCCGGACCGCATGACATTCGATCTGGACCCGGGCGAGGGCACCGATTGGGCGACTGTCGTCTCTGGTGCCGAGGCGCTGCGCGACCGGCTGAAGACGCTTGGCCTCACCCCGTTTATCCGCACGACGGGCGGCAAGGGGGCTCACCTTGTCGTTCCGCTGACGCGCAAGGATACATGGGCTAGGGTGCGATCTTTTCTCAAGGCCTTCGCCCGCCAGACCGCAAAGGAAATGCCCCGGCTGTTCACCGATAATTCGCTGAAGACACACCGCAAAGGCCGGATTTATCTCGACGTGAACCGCACGACCTTTGGGGCCTCTGCCGTGGCCAGCTATTCTCTCCGCGCCGATCCTGCCTTTCCGGCCGCCATACCCCTGGTGTGGCAAGAAGTCAGCGCCACGCTACAACCGACAGAATTTCATCGAAAAAACGCCCTTATTCGGCTAGACAAGACGGTGGCAGATCCCTGGGCCGACTTTGATGCCGCCCGCGCTGAGATTGGACAGAAAGCGCGCAAGGCTGTTGGCCTGAAACGGTAAAGGACAGACAGATGGCACCTCGCGCGTACTGGAAAGGCTATTTGAAGCTGGCATTGGTTTCGTGCCCCGTGAAGCTTTACACGGCGACGACAAGCGCCAACAAAATAAGCTTCAACCAGCTTCACAAGGACACCAAGAACCGCGTGCAGATGCGCTATCACGACCCGGAACTGGGCGAGGTCGAGCGTGCCGATCTGGTGAAGGGTTATCAGTTCGAGAAGGACAAATACGTCGTGATCGACAAGGAAGAGCTGGACGCCATCCAGATCGAATCCAACAAGACCATCGATATCGAGGGGTTCGTCGATGCCGGGGAAATCGACGATCTTTATTTGGATTCTCCCTATTTTATGGGGCCCGATGGCCCTGTGGCAGAAGAGACCTATGCGATCGTCAAGGAAGCTTTGGCGCGCACGGGCAAGGTGGGGATTGCCCGGGTCGTTTTGTCCGGGCGTGAGCGTGTGATCGCCATCAGCCCCTATGGCGAGGGCATGGTGATCACCACGCTTCGGAACAAGAAAGAGGTGCGCGACGCCTCGCATTACTTCGAAGACCTTGACGTCGAGATGAGCGACGAGCTTTTGCAGATGGCCGAGATGATCATTTCGCAAAAATCAATGGCCTTCGATCCCGACATGTTCGAGGACCGTTATGAAGTCGCGCTGATGGAACTGGTGAAGTCAAAGATTGCCGGGAAGGAACCGGTTATCTCGAAGGCGCCCGAACAGGGCAAGGTTGTCAATCTAATGGATGCGCTGAAGGCTTCGCTTGAAGACGAAAGGGCGCCGGCGGCGGCCAGCAAGGCGAAACCGGCCAAGGGCAAGGCGGCGGCGAAGGGCAGGGCCAAGAAGAAATCGGCCTGATCTGACAGGTGCTGGGGGCAGCAGATAAGATTACGCTTTTTGGAAGGTTTCGGCTTGCGACGCGGGCCGAGATCACTGCGCGTGTCAGGGCTGTCGGCGCGTCGACGATCAAGGATTTGACGCGGGCTACGACAGTATTTGTCGTCGGTTCCGGCGCGGTCAATCTTGTGGCGGACGGGCGATTGTCGCGCCGACTGGCCGAAGCGCGCAGCCGGGGGACGCCGATCTGGAGCGAGGCAAAGTTGCTTCGCACAATGGAAGGGAACGGCGGCGCTGAAACGCCGATTGGATTGGCGCGCTTTCCCGGGATCTCCACCGCGTTGGCCGATCTTCTCTGCGCCTTCGATCTGATCGCGCTGGACCAGGATCAGGTGCGGTTTTCCGACGCCGATATTCTGTCCAATGCCAGCGAGCTTGTCGCAGAAGGGCTGGAACCCCTGGAGATTCTACGGGCGCTCACGGCGCGGCGGGCGGCGCCAACGGGTCGGCATCGGTTGGCCGCCGACGAACACGGCAAGCCTGTCCTTGCCTGGGATGACGGTCTGACCACGCTCAGCGGTCAGGGGCTTTTGCCGCTTGACGAGAAGGACGGGCTGGAATCGGCGTTCGAGCAGGCCATTGAAGCCGAGTTTGCCGGCAGGTTCGACGAAGCGATCAGGCTTTACGAAAGCTGCATCCGGGCAGACAAGGCCGACGCCATCGCGCCCTTCAATCTTGGTAATGTTCATCTGCGCCAAGGCGATCTGAAACAGGCGGCCGTCTATTTCGAAACCGCGTTAAGGCGGGACGGCGCGATGGCCGAGGCGAGCTTCAATCTGGCGGTCGTATTCGACCGGATGGGTGAGGCCGACAAGGCCCGGCAAGCGCTTGAACATGCGATAGACATCGACCCCGACTATCCGGATCCCCGGTTCAATCTGGCGCAGCTGCATCTGGAAGCTGGCGACGCCCGCGAGGCGCGCCGACACTTTGAGGCTTTCGTTCGGCTCAGCGACGACGAAGAGTTGAAACGCAAAGCAGCCAAGGCTTTGCACCTGCTGGCCTGATGCATATTTACGCGACCACCGAACTGTCAGTTTACGCGAATCAAACGCTTCCGGCGCAAATTCCCCCGCGCATCGATGCAAAAAACCAAATCGGACCCGCGGGTTCGGGACCCTAGCAAAGTCCCCGGCCCGGTCCGGTCGGCCGGATTCCGTACCTTCCTTCGTCGCGGAGACCAATCACAGATATGAGCGCTTCCCCCTCCCGGATCAAACGATCCCGGAGGCGTTTGGCGTGCCCGCGTCAGCTCAACCTGGCGCCTTCGCTGTCGAATGAATAGGTTTTTTCCGGCTTGAATCCCAATTGGATGTCTGTGCCCTCGTTCACCTCGTGCTGCCCGAAGAGACGTGCGGTGATCTGATGGTCGTTCAGTTGCGCGACGATATTCGTGTCGCCCCCCAGCCGCTCCACGTGGGTGACGGTTGCGGTGAGGCTGCCGCCATCGGCGACGAACAGGTCTTCCGGGCGAATGCCGATAGTTCGGTCTCCGCCCTCTTCCAGCAGGCCCGCCGGGAGGAAGTTCATCGAAGGCGAGCCCAGGAATCCGGCGACGAACTGGTTGGCCGGGTTATTGTAAAGCTCCATGGGGCTGCCGATCTGTTCCACCCGGCCATCGCGGAGCACGACGATCTTATCGGCCAGCGTCATGGCTTCGGTCTGATCGTGGGTCACATAGATCATCGAGGCGCTGAGTTGGCGGTGCAGGTTGGCAATCTCGATCCGCGTGTTCATACGCAAGGCCGCGTCGAGGTTCGACAGCGGTTCGTCGAACAGGAACAGTTTCGGTTCGCGCACGATGGCCCGGCCAATCGCCACCCGCTGGCGTTGGCCGCCGGAGAGTTCCGAAGGGTAGCGCTCGAGGTATTCGTCAAGGTTCAGCATCTGCGCCGCTTTGTTCACACGTTCCGCGATGACGGCTTTGCTTTGCCCTTCCTGCTTCAGCGCCAATGTCATGTTGCCGCGCACGTTCAGGTGCGGGTAGAGCGCGTAGCTTTGAAAGACCATCGCTATTCCCCGTTTCGAGGGGGGCGCATGATTTACAACTTCGTCGCCGATGCGGATTTCGCCCGAGGACGCGTCTTCAAGCCCGGCGATCACGCGCAGCAGCGTGGACTTGCCGCAGCCCGAAGGGCCGACGAATACCACGAACTCGCCGTCTTCAACTTCGATATCGATGTCTTTGAGAACATGAACTTTTCCGAAGTATTTGTTCACGTTGGTCAGGGAAAGAGCGGTCATCGCGTTTCCTCCTAAAGCGAAACGGGTTGGCCGCTGCGAATGCTTTCGTCGGCGGCAAGGCAGATGGCAAGCGACTGCACGGCGTCGCTCATGTGGCGGGTCAGGTCGATATCTTCGGCGATAGCGCGAAGCATGTAGGCCTGTTCGGCATCGCAAAGCTCCTGATGGCCGGGCTCTCCCGGCATATCGATAAGCTGATCGCCGTCTGGCCGATGAACAAGGATACTGCCGACCTTGGTGTGACCGTCGATGTCAGAGGACGCGCTCTTGTTGTCTTCGGTGATCGAGACGGCACCATTGGGCGAGACGATGTCTTTCACGAAGAACGCGGTTTCCGACATCATCGGCCCCCAGCCTGCTTCGTACCAGCCGACGCTGCCGTCGGTGAAGATCACCTGGAATTGGCCGTAGTTGTACATGTCGGGTGCGATCTCGTCCGACAGGCGCAGGCCCATGCCGTGAACGCGCTGCGGCATAGCGTCGGTGATCTGGCACATCACATCGACGTAATGCACGCCGCAATCGACGATCGGGCTGGTGGTCTGCATCAGCGCCTTGTGGGTTTCCCATTCGGCGCCGCTGGACTGCTGGTTCAGGTTCAGGCGGAAAACGTAAGGTCCGCCAAGCCCGCGCGCCTCTTCGATAAGGCGCATCCACGATGGGTGGTGCCGCAGGATATAGCCGACCACCAGCTTGCGCCCGGTCTCTTCTGCCTTGGCCACGACCCGGCGGGAATCGCTGACTGTTTTGGCGAGCGGTTTTTCGACAAAGACATGGGCACCTGCCTCCATGGCGGCGCAGGCGAAATCGGCGTGGCTGTCGGAGTAGGTGGCAACCACCACGAGGCCCGGGTTCGTGGCGAGGCCTTCCTCGAAGCTGGTGAACAGCGGATAGGCGGTCAGCTCTTCCGGCAGATCGACAGGCGAACGGTTCACCAGACCGACGATTTCAGCATCCGGGTGATAATGGTGCGCCAATGCGTGGCTCCGCCCCATGTTGCCCAGTCCGGCGATTAGAACACGGGTCATTTGACGGCTCCCGAGGTGATGCCGCGGATCAGTTGCCGCGAGAAGATGACGTAGAGGATCAGGACCGGCAGGATCGCCATGGACAGTGCCGAGAGAACTGCGTTCCAGTCGGTCACGAACTGACCGATGAAGACCTGAGACCCAAGCGTGAGCGTCTTTGTCTCTTCAGCGGGCGCCAGGATCAGCGGGAACCAGAGGTCATTCCAGATCGGGATCATGTTGAACACCGCCACCGTCGCCATAGCGGGCCGGACCAGTGGCAGGACCAGACGGAAGAAGATCGTGTATTCGGTGAGCCCGTCGACCCGGCCCGCGTTCTTCAGATCGTCCGAGACCTGGCGCATGAACTCGCTGAGGATGAAAACGGCAAGGGGCAGGCCTTGTGCCGTATAGACCAGGATCAGCGCCCAGAGCGTGTTCACCAGCCCGGTCGCCACCATCATTTCGAGAATGGCCACGGTGCCGATCCGGATCGGGATCATGATCCCCAATGCAAGGTAAAGGCCCATCCAGAGGTTGCCGCGGAACCGGTACTCGCTGAGGGCAAAGGCGGCCATGGCACCGAAGAGGAGGATGAAGAACAGCGAGGCGACCGTGACGATCATCGAGTTCTGGAAATAGAGGAAAAAATCCCCCTGTTTCATCACCGTCTGATAGCCGATCAGCGAGAAGCTCTCGCTGTCGGGAAGCGCGAGCGGCTCTTTGAAGATCGCCCGACGCGACTTGAAGCTGTTGATCAGGATCACGAAGACCGGGAAGAGGGCAATCAGCGTGTAGAGGATCAACGCGCCATGCATGGCGGTGGTATTGAAGGTATTTTTGCGTGCCGTGTTCATGACGCCCTCAGAGCTGATAGCGGCGCATCCGGGTCTGGATGCCGAAGAGATAGATGCAGACGCCCACCAGAATGATCGCGAACATGGCACCCGCGATGGCCGAACCCATATGCGGGTCGCCGAGTTGCAACTGGAAGCCGAAGAATGTGCGGTACATGAAGGTGCCGAGGATATCGGTCGAGAAATCGGGGCCGGCCAGCGCGCCCTGGGCCGCGTAGATCAGGGCGAAGGCGGTGAAATTGCCCACGAAAGTCAGGATCGAGATGATGCCGATCGAGGGCAGGATCAGCGGCAGTTTGATTTTCCAGAAGGCCGAGGCGCCGGTGATGCCGTCGATCTCGCCCGCTTCAAGAATCTCCTCGGGGATCGACAAAAGGGCGGCGTAGATCAGCATCATGGGGATGCCCACGAACTGCCAGACCGAGACCAGCGCCAGCGTCGTCAGCGCGTACTCTTCCTTGCCGAGCCAGGGGGCATAGAGGAATTTCAGGCCAATGGCGTCCAGCATGCCGGGTGCGATGCCCCAGAGCGGAGACAGGATGAGTTTCCAGGCAAAGCCGACGATCACGAAGCTGAGGATCGTCGGGATGAAGATGGCCGACCGGTAGAGCGCGGCGAAACGCAGGCGCGGGTGGCTGAGGATGGCGGCCAGGGCGATGCCGATCGGGTTCTGCACCAGCATATGAATGACGAAGAACCAGAAATTATTGCCAAGCGCGTTCCAGAATTGCTCGGCCCAGATCGGATCGAAGAAAAGGGTGCGGAAATTTTTCAGCCCGACGTAGATCCGTTCCTGATCGATCCGGGAGTACAGCGCCAGGCGTAGCGTGTTGAACAGGGGGAAGATCATCACGGCGGTGTAGACCACGACGGCCGGGGCCAGAAACACCGGGATGTGCCAGCGAATGCGTCGGGACTGCATGGGGAAACTCCTGTTCAGGTTCCGGGCGACATCACGCCGCCCGGAATGTGCAGCAAGGGAGGTTTACTGCTGCGGTGCGTACCAGGTTGCCAGGCCATCCTGGAGCTTGGCGCCGAGTTCCGCGGGCGTAGACGCGCCCTTGATTGCGGCGACAGATGCGCCCCAGGTATCGTTTTCGAGGTTCGGGGTGCCGCGCGACAGGATTTGATAAGTCGAGCGAATGGTCGATTCACACTCGCCGCGCCAGCTGACGAACTCTTTTGCCAGCGGGTCTTCCATCTCGACCGGCGTGTTCGACAGCGGGAAGAAGCCGGGAAGAGCATTGCCGAATATCGAGGCAAACTCGGGGCTTGCCACCCATGTCAGGAATGTTTTGGCGGCCTCCGGGTTCTCTGTTGCAGAGTTCATGCCGATGCCGATGTCGGTGTGATCCGATATGTAGCAAGTGTCGCCTGCATTCTGAACCGGCGGCTTGAAGGCGCCCATGGCGAAGTCAGCCTGTGCGTTGAAGCCGGATATTTCCCAGCTACCGGCGGGATAGATTGCCGCGCGGCCAAGCGTGAACAGGTTCTGGCTGTCCGGATAGGTCTGAGCTTCATAGCCGTCACCCAGATAGTCAGCCCATTTGGCCAGGGTCGCGTAAGGAGCCACCCACTGTTCGTCGGTCAGCTTTTGTTCTCCGGCGATGAGTGCCAGACGGCCTTCTTCGCCCTTCCAGTAGTTCGGGCCGATATTGTTGTAACCCATGGTGGCCGCCTCCCACTGGTCATTGGTACCCATGGCCATGGGGATATAGCTGCCGTCCGCCTTGATGGCCTCCAGGGCGGCGAAGAACTCGGCCTCGGTGGTCGGAACTTCGATGCCCAGTTCGGCAAACGCATCGGCGTTGTAGATAAAGCCGTGAATAACGCTGGCCATCGGGACGCAGAAGGATGCCGAGCCATCGTCGGTCTGCCAAGCTGACTTCGCGACATCCGAGAAGTTCGACATGGCTTCCATGTCGTTAAGATCGGCGAGATGCCCGGCATCGAAGAGCGCCAAGGACGCGTCGAACGGGCGGCAGGTTATCAGGTCACCGGCAGATCCCGCGTCGAGCTTGGAATTCAGTACGGCGTTGTATTCCGTCGGCGCCGAGGGCGAGAAGATGACCTTGATCCCCGGGTTTTCGGCTTCGAAGGCCGGGATGATCTTGTCCTGCCAGAGGACAAGGTCGTCGTTCCGCCAGGATTCGATTGTGATTGTCACATCCTGTGCTGTGGCGCTGGTCGCGACGAGAGCCGTACTTGCCAGGGCCAGGGTTAAAAATCTGCGTTTCATTTGGAACCTCCCAGTTTGCAGTATTGAGTTACGTGAGTTCACGGAGGGCAGGGCGAAGGTGCCCGTTGCTTTCCGCGAGAAGTGATTTTGCGTGGTCGGCGGATGCCGCCCCCGCTGCCAGAAGAATGGCTGATTTTACGTCGCCGCCGGTGGCGTCGAGAGCTTCTGCGGCTTTGTTGGTGGATGCGTTGGCTGCCGTTGCGACGATGCCGCGAGCTCGCTCGCGCAGTTTGATGTTGTCGGCTTTCAGGTTGACCATCATGCCGTCGTGGACATGCCCCAACTCGACCGCCATGAGGGTCGAGAGCATGTTGAGCGCGATTTTTTGCGCGGTGCCGGCGCCCATGCGGGTCGAGCCCGCGATGACTTCGGGCGGCGTGGGCAGGACAATCCGGTGGTGGGCCATCGCCAGCAGGGGACTGTCGGAGTTGTTGGCGATGCCGATGATCTGGGCGCCAGCCTGCCGCGCCAGCCTGGCCGCCGTGAGTGTATAGGGCGTCGAGCCGCTGGCAGAGACAGTGATGACGGTGTCCAGTTCGGAAGCATCCGCCATCTGCTCGGCCAGCGCATTGTCTTCGTCTTCCGTATCGCCCGGCATCTCGACACCGGTGGGCTGGCCGCCCGCCATGTGGATGCGGATTTGCGCCGCGGGAATGGAGTAAGTGCCGCCAAGCTCCAGCGCGTCGGCAGCCGCCATCAGGCCGGAGGAGCCGGCAGCGGCGTAGCGAAGGACACCGCCGTTGCGGATCGTTGCGGCCATCGCTTCGGCGCCGGTGCTGATCGGCGCCAGTGCATTTCGCGCCGTTTCCGCTGCGGCTGCCTGACCGTCGGCGAGAATCGCGGCCGCGTCTTCCAGAAGAAGGGCATCGAAGCCGATCGCCTTTGGATGCAGTTGCTCGGTCGTCCGCATGAGCACGTGATTCTCCCCGTTTCCAAGCATCATACCTTTTAGATACCATTTGTCTACCATTTTGTTGGGCTGCCACATTTTTGCCATAATTCGCAAGGATTTGGCGTCAGAATTCGCCGTTTGGTAGCAATTCGGCCTTTCTTTCTTTCAAAAGGTATTATAAAGGTATCTTCATGACGAGCGGCAGGGAAACTCTAGCAATCGCCATCGATGGGGGCGGCACGCGGTGCAGGATCGCGGCCTGTACCGCTGGCGAACCGCTGGTTGTCGAAGCGGGATCGGTGAACGTCTCGACCGATTTTGCCGGCGCTCTGGCCGAGTTGCGGCGCGGGTTAGACGAGGCGGTCTCAAAACTTGGTTCCACGCTTGAGGACTTGTCCCGCGTTCCCGCCTACATTGGCGTCGCCGGTATGACTGGCGCCAGAATTGCCGACCGGATGGCCGCCGAGTTGCCGTTTGTCCACGTCAAGATCGAAGACGACAGGCCGTCCGCCCTGCGGGGTGCCCTGGGCGAAAGGGACGGAATCGTCGTGCACTGTGGCACTGGGTCTTTCGCCGGGGCGCAGTGCGGCGGTGCTATGCGTTTGGTTGGGGGGTGGGGCCCACGGCTGGGAGACGAAGCCTCGGCACAATGGGTCGGGCGGCGGGCACTTTCCCGATCTCTCGATACGATTGACGAGAAATTGGCGGCGACGGCACTGACCGAAATGATGCTGGAGAAGTTCGGCGAGCCCTCGGACATTGTTGCCTTCGCGGGGGGTGCGTCGCCAGCTGATCTCGGCGCTCTGGCGGTTCAGGTTACGCGGCATGCTGCGGATGGCGATGAAATTGCGCGGGCAATCCTGCGAGAGGCCGTGGAGTATATCGTTGCGACATCCCGAAGCTTGGGCTGGGCGCCGGGGCTGCCGATCTGCCTTACGGGCGGCATCGGGCCACACTATCGCGAATACTTGCCCGCCGATCTGCAAGCCGAGGTTGCCGAGGCACAGGGCGCGCCGCTGCAAGGGGCCATGTCGCTTGCCGAGGATTTCCGCCGGGAGGTCGAAGATGAGCGTCGCTGAATTTCTGCGTCCGGACGAATGGCTGGGCCGCGACCTGGGCCCCAGGTATGTTCAACTGCGCCGCAGGTTGGAGCAGGGGATCGAAACGGGTGTGATCGCGCCCAATTCCTCGCTGCCGCCGGAACGCGAGATTGCAGAGATCACAGATCTTTCACGTGTGACCGTGCGGAAAGCGATCCAGGAACTGGTCAAGGAAGGTGTCGTCGAGCAACGTCAGGGCTCGGGTTCGTTCGTGCGCGAGAAGGTCGCGCGGGTCGAACAATCGCTGTCGCATCTGACGTCTTTCACCGAAGACATGGAGCGGCGTGGTCTTGAGACCACGTCAAAGTGGCTGGAGCGCGGCGTATTTTTGCCGTCGCCTGAAGAGGTGGTGTCGCTTGGACTTGCGTCGGGCGAGCAGGTGTCCCGCATCCACAGATTGCGGGAAGCGGGAGGGCAGCCTATGGCGCTCGAACGCGCATCCCTGCCGCTGGATATCCTGTGAACCCGATCGAGGTTTCGACTTCGCTTTATGAATATCTCGAACGTGGCGGCTATCGCCCGGTGCGCGCCATCCAGAAGATCTCTGCTGTGAACCTGGGCCGCGCGGAAGCCGAACTGCTCGGCGTGGCTGAGGGAACCGCCGGTTTGAGCATTCAGCGGATTTCGTACCTGGAGAGTGGCCGGGTGGCCGAGTTGACCCGGTCCCTCTATCGCGGCGATGCCTATGATTTTGTTGCCGAACTTCGGCTGTCGAATTGAGAAGGATGTGTAGATGACCACCCAGATGCGGCGCGAGATCGATGAGATACCGCAGGCCGTCGACCGGCTTCTGACCCAGGGCGCGGCAACCATCGCCACCACTGCGGCAGCGGTCCGCGAAGCCAACCCGCGGTTTCTTCTCTCGGTGGCGCGCGGGTCTTCCGATCATGCCTGCACCTACCTCAAATACGCCTCCGAGCTTCTTCTTGGGCTTCCGATGGCATCGCTCGGACCGTCGGTGAAATCGGTCTATGGCGTTGACGTGAATGCAGCGGGCGCCCTTGGGATTTCGGTGTCGCAGTCGGGGCAGAGCCCCGACATCGTGCGGATGACGGAAAGCATCACGGCTTCGGGCGCCTTCACCGTGGCGATTACCAACGAGCCCACATCGCCGCTTGCCGCTGCTGCTTCGGCCACATTGCCGATCCATGCGGGGGCGGAGACGAGTGTCGCCGCGACCAAGACATTCGTCACATCGTTGGTCGCCGGGCTTTGGCTGCTGGCCGAAGTCAAAAGGGATGACGAGTTGGTCGCAGCGATCCGGGGCCTGCCGCGGCATCTTGAGGCGGCGAAAGGCTGCGATTGGAGCGCCGTTCTGGACGCGCTTCACGGGCAGTCGCTTTTCGTATTGGGGCGGGGACCGTCTTGGGCGATTGCCAACGAGGCGGCTCTGAAGTTCAAGGAGACCTGCCAGATACATGCAGAGAGTTATTCTTCCGCCGAGGTGTTGCACGGACCGGTATCCATCGTGGGGCATGCTTTTCCGGTGCTTGCCTTCACCGCCGGCGACGCGGCCGAGCCTGTGGTCGCGGAAGTTGCCGATGAGATCGCCGCAAAGGGTGCAGAGGTGTTTGCCACTTCCAATCTGGTAAAGCGTGCCCACGCGCTTACGCACGTACGGACCGACCATTGGATCACCGATCCGATCGCTTTGATCGTCTCGTTCTACGGGCTGGTTGATCTTGCGGCGGCCCGACGCGGGATAAATCCCGACACGCCCCGGCACCTCAACAAGGTTACGGAAACGATATGAGTGCGAACGATGTCATTTACTTTGGCGGGCCGGTTTTTGATGGCGGGCAACTTCGGGACGGGCAGGGTGCCCGTTTCAAAGAAGGCAGGTTTGCCGGGTTCGTTGCCGCCGGTGACTTGCCGTCCGATGTGCCGCGTATCGATCTTGGCGGCGATATCCTTGGCCCGGGATACGTGGATTTGCAGGTCAACGGCGGAGGCGGGGTCATGTTCAACGATGATCCGTCGGTTGAGACCCTGGCGCGGATCGCGGCAGCTCATCAGAGGTTGGGCGCTGTCCGGATCCTTCCAACACTGATCACCGATACGGCCGAGAAAACCCGCCTTGCCATCGACGCAGCCGTTGCCGCGGTGGGCGAACGGGTGCCAGGCATCGCCGGGCTGCATCTGGAGGGCCCGCATTTGTCGGCTGCCCGTAAAGGGGCCCATGACGCGGCGCTGATCCGTCCGATGACCGGCGATGATCTGTCGCAGCTTGTTCAGGCGGCCCGGTCATTGCCGGCGCTGATGGTCACCATTGCACCGGAAAATGTGAACCGGGAACAGGTTGGCGCAATGGCGGACGCTGGCATCATCGTCTCGCTCGGCCATACGGACGCAGATTTCGACACTTGCGTCGAATACGCCCGGGCGGGAGCCAGTTGCGTCACGCATCTGTTCAACGCGATGAGCCAGCTTGGACACCGTTCGCCCGGGCTGGTGGGTGCGGCATTGGCCACCGGCGGGCTGTCTGCCGGGCTGATCGCTGATGGCATACACGTTCATCCGGCTGCGATGGCTGCCGCCTGGAGGGCCAAGGCAGGTCCGGGGAAGATCTTCCTGGTCAGTGACGCGATGGCAGTGGCAGGAACGGATCAAACCGGGTTCGAACTGGAGGGCCGGCGCATCCGGCGCGAAAGCGGGCGGCTGACGCTGCAGGACGGCACGCTTGCGGGCGCCGATCTGGACCTGACAACAGCGGTTCGGACGCTCGTCAATTCGATGGGTGTGGGCGTGGACGCGGCGCTGGCCGCGGCAACATCGGTTCCGGCAAAGCTGATTGGGTTGGATGTTTCCGTCTTGTCTGCCCGGCCCGGACTCGAGGAATTCATACGGATTCGGTCCGATCTATCGGGCGTTACGCCTTTGGCAGGCCCCTGAAGAATTGGATGTAATTACCTAGTAATTATGAAAATTTTCTATTTGTGATCGGAAAGCTGGCCCAAGGCTGGATACAGCCGGGTGAAATCTTCCTCCTCCATGCCCGCCTCTACCGCCGCTTCCAGCCAGGCCAAGGTCTGATGGCCTATCCGCATCGGGCTGCCCAGTTCCTTTGACAGGGCCACCGCCATGCCCACGTCCTTGCGAAGGTTGTAGATCCGCGAACGCCCGTCCCAGGTGCCCGAAATGATGTGATCAGGAAAACGGCGTTCCGAGATGAAACTGCGGGCGTTGCCGGCGTTGAACACTTCGATCATGTCGGCGAGATCGATCCCGGCAGCCTCGGCAAGGCGCCCGGCCTCGGAACAGGCCAGGAAATTCGTGTGGGTGATCAGATTGTGAACCACTTTCATCGTATGCCCGGCGCCCGAGGGACCGAGGTGGATGAGTGTGCCTGCGCAGGCCTCCAAAACCGGGCGGGAGCGGTCGAGCACGTCGGCATCGCCGCCGATCATCAGGGTCATCGTTCCTTCGTCGGCCCCTTTCGCCCCGCCGCCGGTCATGCCCGCATCCATGTAGGGAACACCAGCTTCGGCAGCACGGGCCGCCAGCCTTTTGGTGTAGACAGGATCGGAGGTTGTGAAATCCCAGAGGATCAGGTCGGGACCGGCATTCGTCAAAATCGGATCGAGGGATGGCTCGATTTGTTCGGAGCCGGGAACCACGAAGATGATCACCTCGGCTGCCGCCGCCATTTCCGCCGGCTCCGTGATGCGAGCGCTGTCAGAGAACGCATCCCGCGCCGTCTCGGCAACGTCCCAGACCATCAGATTGTGGCCCGCATTGGCGATGTTTTTTGCAATTCCGCGCCCCATGTTTCCGAGGCCGATCACACCGACGTTTCTGGTCATTTCAGGCTCCCCTGTTGCATCGCCGAAAGGCGCGGAGTTCTGTTGCCGATTTTGTCAGAGACTGGCGGGGAAATCACCTGATTTCTGCCGTCACGCGGTTGCAAAAACTCTTTATTTTCGGAATCTAAGTCCAATTTGTCGGTAAATCCATAGCCATAGGAAGCCTTCCGTCCGGAAGGCCCGAAAACGACAGCGGGGGAGCCCCAGATGTTCGAAAAAATGCCCCATATCAAGGATGAGGTTTACATCGGATTTCTGGACCGAACGATCGATGTTCACTGGAATTACCATGCCATCCTGATGGTCAGTATCTGGCTGGTTCTGGTGCCGCTTTGCATTACGATCATTCGCTTTGGCAAACCTCGCCCGACCGAGTTCGGTCTGCGCCGTCAGGTGCATGTGAAACACATCGAATGGTGGTGGTTCAGCATCCACAAATACGGGCTGTCGCTGGCGGTATTTCTGACCGTTTGCGGTGTCGCTGTTGCGCTGGCAGCCAGTCGCGGTTTCAGCGGGTCGGTGCATGCGATCCTCGGGTCGCTCACCGTCATTCTGGCGGTCATCCAGATTGCGGCTGGTCTATTGCGCGGCACCCACGGCGGGAAGTACTACTTCAAGGCCGATCCCGACGATCCGGCGACCTGGCAGGGCGACCATTACAGTCGAACCACCCGGCGGCGGATTTTTGAGGCGTATCACAAGACCGGGGGCTACTTCACTCTGTTCTGCGCGGTGGGCGCCATCGGTTCGGGGCTGATGCAATATCCCATGCCGGTGCTGGCCAAGATCGTTTTCATTCTGCCCTTCGCCTTTCTGGCGTTCTGGGTCGTCATGGAATTTCTTGAACGCCGGTATGACGGGTATCGCGCGGTTCACGGGTACGGGATGGAGCATCCTTACAACAAAGAACGCGAGTATCTCTGATGGCGGATGTGCTGATCAGCGAGTTCATGGACGAAGGCGTGGCCAATGGGTTGATCACGGATTTCAACGTTCACTGGGATCCAGAACTTTGGGGTAAGCGGGATGAGTTGCTGGCGCGCGCCGCCGAGGCAAAGGCCTTCGTTGTCCGCAATGCGACGCAGGTGAACCCGGAGTTGCTAGACGCGGCACCCCACCTGAAACTGGTGGCGCGGATGGGTGTGGGCCTCGACAATATTGACGTTGCCGCCTGCCAGGCGCGGGGCGTCGAGGTTTGTCCGTCGATCGGGGCGAACGCGGTGTCTGTGG
>CAJICO010000502.1_pt1 | contig 15775 bp, 17 predicted proteins | sample 9199701 | NCBI WGS metagenome assembly CAJICO01 (sample SAMEA7708339, study PRJEB35096) | sediment metagenome | biome: marine neritic benthic zone biome [ENVO:01000025]; feature: sediment [ENVO:00002007]; material: shallow marine sediment [ENVO:03000034] sea grass bed [ENVO_01000059] ... | reverse complement strand
GCCAACATCGCACGGGCAGAGCACTGGCGGTAAGCTCTCTGCGACGGCGACGAACTTACCACCATCGCCACTCGCGACGACATCACCGTCAATTATCTGGGTGAGATGCTGCCCTTCGCCTTCCTCTCGCCGAAGCTCGTCCGCGCGATCCTTGATGGTCGCCAGCCATCTGTACTCACAACGAACTGGCTCCGCCGTCACGGCCTGCCCATGTCCTGGGCTGAGCAGGACCGCATTCTCACGCAGCTCTGAGCCTCACCAGCATCGCTAAGTCCACTCCGGAAACCGGTCTCTGAGACTTTTGGAGGAAATGGCCCATACCCCGTCCCACATGACAGTCTCTGGATGCACGACGTCCCGCTAGTCCCCGGAAATACGGGAGAAAATCGGCTCCAGCGAAACCACACCGCTGAGACGGGACTGGGTGGCGGAGAGACAGGGATTCGAACCCTGGGGGGGCTTGCACCCACAACGGTTTTCGAGACCGCCCCGTTCGACCACTCCGGCACCTCTCCGCGGGGGTCTGGATCGGCGGGATACGAGATAGGTCTGCAACGCGCAAGTGTTTTTGCTCGTAGGGAAACGTCCAAGACTTTTCTTCGTATCCAATCGGCCATAGATAAAGGCCATGCGTTTTCCCGAAATGATCCCTGCAGTCTTCCTTCTCCTTTGGCTTGTGTTGTCCGGACCGGCGATGGCCGCCAGCGACGAAGACCTGCACGCGTTGCACGACGCCCTAAGAACAGACGAGATGATCAGGGTGCTGTCCGAAGAGGGTATCGCTGATGCGGAAGACCTTCGCGAGGGCATGTTCACCGACCGGGGCGGTTCCGGCTGGCGGCGGGTCGTCGCCGCCATCTATCAGCCTGACGCGATGATCCGCAGGTTTCGCGAAGCCTTCAACGACGAGATGCGCGAGGCCGACATTGCCCCGCTTCTCATATTCTATGGCTCGGACGTGGGGCAGCGCCTGGCCCGGCAGGAAGTTGAAAGCCGTCGCGCCATCTCGGCTGACCATATCGAAGAGGCGGCACGGCAAACCTACTCGATGCTCCGGGAAGACGGCGATCCGCGTCTCAAGATACTCGACGAATTCGTTGCCCTCAACGATCTGGTCGAGCGCAATGTGGCCGGGGCCATGACATCGAACCTCGCCTTTTACCAAGGCCTCAGCGATGGCGGTGGTCTGGTCATGGACGATCAGCTGATGCTGGATACCGTCTGGGCACGCGAAAGCGAGATCCGTCAGGATACCGAGGGCTGGGTCTATGCCTATCTGACGCTCGCCTACGACCATCTGAGCGACGACGAATTCAGAACTTATACCGAGCTTTCGGCCAGCGAAGCCGGACGCGCGCTGAACAGGGCGCTTTTCGCCGGATTTTACGGGGCGTTTCAGGACATTTCTTACGAATTGGGCCGGGCCGCTTCCACTTTCATGGCCAGTGAAGAACTCTGAACCAGGGCCTTGACTTGCAGGCCTGCTCGGTTAATAAGCCGGGCCTCTGGCGGGCACGGGCCCGCCTTTGATCTTTGATTGACGCCCGTCGGGGCGCGCTGTCTGAGGCGGCAAATGCCGAAACGCCCGATCGGGGGCCGAAAGACGCGGGGAAACGGAAGGAAAACAGATGTTTGCGGTCCTCAAGACCGGCGGCAAGCAATACCGGGTTCAGGCGGGCGACACGCTCCGCGTCGAGAAACTGGCTGCAGCCGCTGGCGACAAAGTGCAATTCAACGAAATTCTGATGGTGGGCGCCACCGTCGGCACGCCCTTGGTGGAAGGTGCTGCGGTTCAGGCCGACGTGATCGACCAGATCAAGGGCGACAAGGTGATCAACTTCGTTCGCCGCCGCCGCAAGCATTCCTCGAAGCGCACCAAGGGCCATCGCCAGCAGCTGACACTTCTGAAAGTCACCGAGATCCTCGAAAAGGGCGGCGACAAATCGGGTGTCATGGCTGCGATTGGCGCAGGCTCGGCGACGGTGGAGGCGGTGCCGGCGAAACCGGCAAAGAAAGCCGCACCGAAAGCCGAAAAGAAAGCAGAGCCTGCCAAGGAAGACGCACCCAAGGCGAAGGCCAAGGAAGCCGCTCCCAAGGCAGAGCCCAAAAAAGCGGCACCGAAAAAGGCCGAAGGTGCCGACGATCTCAAGAAGCTGACGGGCGTTGGCCCCGCACTTGAGAAGAAGCTGCACGAAGCCGGCGTTACCTCGTTCGCGCAGATCGCGGCCTGGGGTGCTGATGACATCGCCGAAATGGACGACAAGCTGTCGTTCAAGGGCCGGATTGAGCGTGATGGCTGGGTTGACCAAGCCAAGGCGCTTGAAGCCGAGAAGGAGTAAACCAGATGGCACACAAAAAAGCAGGTGGTTCCAGCCGTAACGGCCGCGATTCAGCCGGCCGCCGTCTTGGCGTCAAGAAATACGGTGGCCAGGTCGTGATCCCGGGCAACATTATCGTACGCCAGCGCGGCACCAAATGGTGGCCGGGCGAAGGCGTCGGCATGGGCAAGGATCACACGATTTTTGCCACCGCCATAGGCCAGGTGACCTTTCACAAAGGTCTCAAAGGCCGAACCTTTATCTCGGTACTTCCAGCAGCCGAGGCAGCAGAATAACCGACCTGAAAGGTTAAAGTCTTAGAGGGGTCGGCGTAACAACCGGCCCCTTCACAATTTCTGGTCCGGGTTGCGCCAAACGACCGAAGTGACCACATGAAATGGGTCCGCCGCGATTTCAAGGGATACGGCGAGCCCCCGCGAGGCAGAGGAGGTGCCCCGTGAAGATTGATGCAATTGTAAACCAGCCGGTGATTGAAACCGAACGGTTGTTGCTCCGGCCACTCCGGCGCTCGGACACCGGGCTTCTGGATATGTACGGCGCGGACGAGCGTGTGGCGCGCATGACGCGCACCATCCCGCACCCCCTGCCGCCCGGCGCGACAGACGCATTTATTTCGCGCGCGCTGGCCGAAGAACGGGACGAAGATGTCTGGGTCATGGACGGCAGTGCTCACGGTCATGCCGAACTCCTGGGGCTGATCGCCTTGGAACGGATGGACCGGGAACAGTCCGAGGTTGGCTATTGGGTCGGCCCTGCCTTCTGGAACACCGGCCTGGCGTCAGAAGCCGTGAAGGCATTGGTCAATGCCAATCCGCGCAGCGACAAAACCATGTTTGCCAGCGTCTTCCAGGATAACCCGGCCTCGGCCCGGGTGCTGACCAATACCGGCTTTGAATACCTGGGTGACGCCGAGGCCTTTTCGGTGGCGCGCGGGTCGACCGTGCCAACCTGGACATATCTGAAGCGTCTCGAAGGGTAACCCCATGTCATACGCGGCGCTCCCCGTCTTAAGGACGCCGCGTCTGACGCTTCGTCCCATTGAAACCACCGATGCCGAGGCCATTGTCGAGGGCGCGGGCAACTACGACGTCAGCCGTTGGCTGGGGCGCGTACCCTATCCCTATGGCCGGGACGACGCGCTGGAATTCATCGGACGTGTGCACCGCGAGGCGCTGATGATCTGGGCCATCGAAGACGGGCAGGGGTTTGTCGGCCTCGTTGGCCTCGACGAGGAACTGGGCTACTGGCTGGCACGCCCCGCATGGCGCAAGGGTTACGGGTTCGAGGCCGCGCGCGCCGCTGTAGAGCACTGGTTCTCGCGCCCGGATGCCGATGATCTGGCCTCGGGGCACTACGAGGATAACCACCGCTCACGGGGCGTTCTTGATGCGTTGGGCTTCATGGAAGTCGGGCAGGGGCCGCGCTATGCCCGTTCGCTTTCCCAGGAAGTGCCCGGTCGCGACATGGTGCTGACCCGCAAGCGCTGGCAAGCCTGCCAGGAATTCGAGGTTTTCACGCCGCGATTGGTGCTAAGACCCTTTGAAGAAAGGGACAACCCTGCCCTTGTTGCCATGGCGGTGCCGGAAGTTGCGCGTAACCTGATGCGCATGCGCGAGGGCTGGAGAGCAAAGGAAGCGGCCGAATTCATCGCCACCAGCAGATGGAAAGGATACCCCGGTTTCCGGCTTGCCATCACCAGGAACGGCACCTGCATCGGCGGACTTGGCTTTGGCGGCACACCTCTGGGAATTGGCTACTTTCTTGCGCCCGACCATTGGGGGCAGGGGGTGGCGACCGAGGCGCTTTCGGCCTTCATCCCGGAATTGTTCGAGCGCTTTCCGGTTAACCGCCTCGAAGCCGATCACTTCGAAGATAACCCCGCCTCGGGTCACATCCTGCGAAAATTCGGCTTCACGGAAACGGGCCGCGACATGGGAACCTCTCTCGCAAGGCTTGAGCCTGCGCCCACGATCACATACGCCCTTCACCGGGACGGTCTGAGGGTGCCGGTATGAAATTTCTCGACCTTGCAAGGGTAACGATCCGCTCGGGATCGGGCGGTGCGGGCTGCGTCAGCTTCCGGCGCGAGAAATATATCGAATACGGCGGCCCCGATGGCGGCGACGGCGGCAAGGGCGGCGATGTCTGGGCCGAGGCCGTCGACGGACTGAACACGCTGATCGACTACCGCTATCAACAGCATTTCTTCGCCAGGAACGGCCAGCACGGCATGGGCCGCCAGCGGACCGGTAAATCCGGCGCCGACGTGGTGCTGAAACTCCCCGTGGGGACCGAGGTGCTGGACGAGGATCAGGAAACTGTCCTTGCCGATCTCACTCAGGTTGGGGAACGGGTCTGCCTGGCTCAAGGTGGCAACGGCGGCTTCGGCAATCTCCACTTCAAATCCTCCACCAACCAGGCCCCCCGTACCGCCAACCCCGGCCAGCCAGGGGTCGAGCGTGAGATTTGGCTGCGCCTCAAACTCATCGCCGACGTGGGGCTGCTGGGCCTACCGAACGCGGGCAAGTCGACATTTCTGGCGGCTACATCCAACGCACGCCCCAAGATCGCTGACTATCCCTTCACCACCATTCACCCGAACCTCGGCGTGGTCGGCGTGGACGACACGGAATTCGTCGTCGCCGACGTCCCCGGCCTGATCGAAGGTGCCCACGAGGGCAAGGGGATCGGCGACCGCTTCCTTGGCCATGTGGAGCGCTGCTCCGTCCTATTGCATCTGGTTGACGGCACAGCCGAGGATGTGGCGGGCGACTGGCAGACGATCATTGACGAGGTTCAGGCCTACGGAGGCGCGCTGGCCGACAAGCCCCGCATCACCGCACTGAACAAGATCGATGCACTGGACGATGAAGGCCGTGCGAAAAAGCTTAGCGAAATCAAAGCTGTGGCCGGCGATGTCATGCCGCTTTCCGGCGTCAGCCGCGAGGGGTTGCCGGAAGTCCTGCGCGCCCTTCGCCGCGTTATCGACAAGGCTGCACGCGATCATCGCGAAGCGGCAGAGGAGCCCGGCCCTTGGCGTCCCTGAGCAACTCCCGGCGTGTCGTCGTCAAGATCGGCTCGGCCCTTCTGGTCGCGGACAACCGCTTGCGCTCTGAGTGGCTGGCGTCGCTGGCCGAGGATGTCGCGGATCTCCGCAAGCGCGGCAAGGATGTCGTGCTGGTCTCCTCCGGCTCCATCGCATTGGGCCGCGCCGCCCTTTCGCTCCCCGCCGGTACTCTGGCGTTGGAACAAAGCCAGGCAGCAGCCGCTGTAGGCCAGATCCGCTTGGCACGCGCTTATGAGGAGGCCCTGGCGCCCCACGGCCTCACCACCGCACAGGTATTGGTCACCCTCGAAGACAGCGCCAACCGCCGCCGTTACCTCAACAGCCGCGCGACGCTGGGCCAGTTGCTTGCGCTCGGCGTCGTGCCCATCGTCAACGAAAACGATACCGTTGCCACGGATGAAATCCGGTACGGCGATAACGACCGGCTCGCGGCGCAGATCGCGGTGACCATCGGTGCCGATGCTTTGGTGCTCCTTTCCGACGTTGACGGGTTCTACTCCGGCGATCCCCGCACCAACCCGGAGGCTAAGCGCTTCGAGGTCATCGAACGCATCACCCCCGCCATAGAAGCCATGGCGGGCGACGAGGGCACGGGTCTGTCCAAAGGCGGCATGAAGACCAAGCTCCTCGCCGCCAAGACCGCCGCATCCGGCGGCGCGGCCATGGTGATTACGCAGGGTTCGCCTCTCAACCCCTTGAAAGTGCTGGAGGCAGGCGCGCCCTCAACCTGGTTCACGCCCGAAACAGATCCGCGCGCCGCCCGCAAGCGCTGGATCGCCTCGATGAAGCCCAAGGGCGAGGTCCACGTCGACGCGGGCGCCGAACGTGCTCTCCGCGCCGGCAAGTCTCTTCTGCCTGCGGGTGTGGCGAAAATCAGCGGCACTTTCGGGCGCGGCGATCCGGTATATATCGTTGGTCCGGATGGCGGCATTGGCACCGGCCTCGCCCGCTATACATCCGACGAAGCCACGCAAATTCGCGGCGCCCAGTCGAGTCAGATCGAAGCGATTCTCGGCTATCCGGGGCGAAGCGCGCTCATTCACCGTGACGATATGGCCGTTTGAGGCTAAATTAACCTCTGGCGGAGGGGAACAGATGAAAGACGGCACAACCATCCACGAAACCATGATCGCTCTTGGCGAGAGGGCCCGCGCGGCAGCGGCCGAACTTGCCTTCGCGCCCGCCGCAGCCAAGCACCTGGCACTTGAACATGCCGCCGAAGCGGTCTGGACCCGCCGCGCCGAAATCATCGCCGCCAACGTGAAAGACATGGATTTTGGCCGCGAGAAAGGTCTGTCGGACGCTATGATGGACCGCTTGATGCTGGACGAGGCCCGCATTCAGGGCATCTGCGATGGGCTCCGGGCGGTCGCCGCGCAAGACGATCCCGTGGGCGCCGTAATGGAAGAATGGGACCGCCCTAGCGGCCTCCACATCAAACGTACCCGGACGCCCTTGGGCGTGATCGGCGTAATCTACGAGAGCCGCCCCAATGTTACCGCCGACGCGGGCGCACTATGCCTGAAGGCCGGAAACGCCGTCATCCTACGCGGCGGTTCGGAAAGCTTCCATTCCGCCGGTGCGATCCACGAATGCCTGGTCGAGGGGCTCCGGGCCGCCGGTCTGCCGGAAACCGCGATCCAAAGAATTCCCACCCGCGACCGCGCAGCGGTGGCCGAGCTTCTGAAGATGACCGAACATGTGGACGTAATCGTTCCCCGCGGCGGCAAAGGCCTCGTCGGCCTCGTCCAGCGCGAGGCCCGGGTGCCGGTTTTCGCCCACCTCGAAGGCATCGTTCATGTCTATATCGACAGGGCGGCGAACGCCGAAAAGGCGCTGAAGGTCGTCATGAACGCCAAAACCCGCCGCACCGGCATCTGCGGCGCCGCTGAGTGCCTTCTGATCCACCGCGACGTTCTGGACAGCGTCGGTCGCGACGTGATCTCGGCCCTGCTGGAGGCAGGCGTCGAAGTGCGGGGCGACGCCGACATTCAAGCCGTGGAAGGCGTGGCGGCAGCGGCGGACGAAGACTGGGGCCGCGAATACCTCGACATGATCATCGCCGCCAAAACTGTTGATAACCTTGACGAAGCCATTGCCCACATCCGCACCTATGGCTCGGACCACACCGACTGTATCATCACCGAGGACGATGCCGCCGCCGACCGCTTCTTCGAGCGGCTCGACAGCGCGATCCTGATGCGTAACGCTTCGACTCAGTTTGCTGATGGCGGTGAGTTCGGCATGGGTGCGGAAATCGGCATCGCCACCGGCAAGATGCACGCGCGCGGGCCGGTAGGCGCCGTTCAGTTGACCAGCTTCAAGTATCTCGTAACCGGTGACGGTACCGTCAGAAGCTGATGGCAACCGTCGTTTCGGTGAAATTCGTCGTCACGCGGCGCTGCAGAAGGTGAGCCGTGGGCCGGATCAGCGCGAAGTGCACACTCGCGGCATTGATTTCTGCCGGTTCACCCGGGTCAAGGATGGCAGTCCAATGCGCCTCATCGACCTTCAGCCGGTCGGCCTTGCCAAAGACGTTCCATGTATCGCCCGCACGGGTCACCAGAATCTTCCCGCCCCATGGCATAGCCGATTCAAGGCATTGCAGCAGCAGAAACCCCAGCTTTGCCTCGCCCCGTTCCACATCCTCCTGCGGGCGCCAGTCGACGTTCAACCGGTGGCCGCGATAAATATTGCGCAGCACCGAACGCAACTCGGAAATGCCGATCAGATCGCCCTTGGCCGCCGATCCGAAGGCGATACGAAAAAACCGGATGCGGGCGTTGGCGCTTTCGACGGATTCGGTAATCAACGTGATCTCGGGCGCCGCGTTCACGCCTGCCATTGACAAAAGCTCGACACCATTGCCGATGGCGCCCAACGGTGAAATGAGGTCGTGACAGATCCTTGACCCGACCAGCGAATTTAACTCAATGTCATTCATCGAACCATACCCTTCCTGCATCCAATGATCCGATGAACAGCTTCTCCTCCCTCCTGACACCCGGCACCCTGGTCCGCCATCCGGACCGGCCCGACTGGGGTCTCGGCCAGGTGCAGTCGAATATCGATGGTCGGGTCACAGTGAACTTTCCCGATGAAGGTAAGGTCGTGATCGATGGAAATGCGATAGAACTAATCCCCGTTTTCGATGGCGGCTGAGGTAGTAGTCAACAGCTACCACAACCTTAACGAGCAATCAATGCAGCAAGGTCGCCTCTGATCACCCATTGCCGGTCGTTGTCATCCGGCCTAGATGGCCTGCAAACAGCGGGATGAGAATTGGAACTGAACGTCGATCATCTGAAATTGGTCCTGGCGACGAGTGAAGAGGACCGGCTTGCAGCTGAAAGGTTGCGCTACGAGGTCTTCGTCGAGGAGCTAGGCGGTGACGGCGCGATGGTCGATCATCAAGGCCGGTTCGAGCGTGACCGGTTCGACCCGCAATTCGATCATCTCATCCTTATTGATGAGCGCCGCGACAGGACCGCCCTCGACCATGTCGTCGGTGTCTATCGGATCATGCCGCCGGGCCGGGGCGACCGCTACTACTCCGAAGACGAATACGACCTGAGCCGATTGACCGCGACCGGCAAGAACCTCCTGGAACTCGGGCGGTCCTGCGTCCGCGAAGGGTACCGGAACGGGGTTGCGCTCCACCGCCTTTGGCAGGGCCTCGCCGCCTATGTCCGCAAGCGCGACATCGAAATCTTGTTTGGCGTGGCAAGCCTCCACGGCACCGACGTGGATACGCTGGCGCCGTCATTGTCCTTGCTTCACCACAAATACCTGGCGCCCGAAGATCTGCGGGTCCGCGCGCAGGAACATGTCTACCAACCCATGGACTTGATGCCGCTTGATCAGATCGACCGGGTTGCCGCCATGCGCGCCGTCCCCGCCTTGATCAAGTCCTACCTGAAGCTGGGCGGTTTCGTGGGCGATGGCGCTTTCGTCGATCATGATTTCAACACCACCGATGTGTGCCTGGTGATCGATATCGCGCGGCTTAGCCCAGAGGTTCGCGCCCGCTACAGCGAGACACCATGACCAGCCCCACCTGGACATCGGACGAACCGCCGCCGCGCCTCCGACCGGGCGCCCTGGGATGGACGCTGGTCGTTATTCGCGGCGCGATTCTGGCACTCCTGATTTTCGGCTGCCTGGGGCTCCTCTTGCTGACCCGCCTGGTGGAGCGCCCGCTCTTCGGCCACAACCGGCCGTGGACGCCGCGTATCACCGTCTTCGTCTGCCGCAACGCGTTTCGCGTGATGGGTTTGCCACTGGTGCAAACCGGTAGCCTCACCCGTCAGCCGGGCGCGATAGTCGCCAACCATAGCTCCTGGCTCGACATTTTCGCACTCAATGCCGCCGGTCCTCTCTATTTCGTCTCCAAGGACGAGGTGGCCCGTTGGCCCGGTATCGGCTGGCTGGCGCGGGCCACAGGCACCGTCTTCGTTCGCCGCGATCGTCGCGAGGCGCGGAACCAGACCGCTCTCTTCGAAAGCCGTATCGGTGCCGGCCACAAGCTGTTGTTTTTCCCTGAAGGGACCTCGACCGATGGTCAGCGTGTGCTGCCTTTCAAGCCCACCCTGTTCGCTTCGTTCTTTTCCAACGGTATCGGTACAGCGTCGATCCAGCCGGTAACGGTCGTCTATCGCCCACCTGAGGGCGGCGAACCGCGATTTTATGGCTGGTGGGGCGACATGAGCTTTGGCCCACATCTGATGAAAATCCTCGCGACGCCCCGTCAAGGCAGGGTCGAGGTCACCTGGCACGACGCCATGCCTGTGGCCGATTTCGAGAACCGGAAAGCACTGGCAAAGTCCGCCGAAACTGCCGTTCGCTCTGCACACCCGATGGGCAACGCGTAACCCGGGAAGCGGATTCCGTCTCGGCAAGACGTCATTCTTACGTCATCATGCGCCTATAAGCTCGATTTATTGAACACAAATGATTGGAGGATGTTATGCCTTTCACACTCATCAAGGGCGAATTCAAGCCGGAGCTCGGACGCCCGGACGGGGACTCACTTCGCTTCGTGCCCGACGACCCGCCGCCGATATTTCAACTCAAGCGAAGCAATCGCGGCCCAAAAATCAACAGCACCAACGGAAGTATCCAATTGCGCTACGAGGCCATCGACACGATGGAAAGTTTGGGTGACAAGCGACTTTTCCTCCGATGCCACCGACTCCAATCTGGAGTTGGCGATGCAGGACGGCGGCAGGGGCCACATCTACTCGCGCCAACTTGGGCCGAATGGACGGCCGATTGCCTTTGTCTTTTCAGGCGACACGAGCGAGGCGGACGGCGCGAGTGTATTTCTAGACCCGGACGACATTGAGAACAGCGTGAACGTGCAACAGTTCAAGAGAGGTCACGCCTACCCGCTGTTCTATGACACGCTTTTCGACGATCTTCGCGAACGTTGCATTGAGGATGTCCTTGAAGCCAAAGCTGCTGGTGATGGGGTCTGGGCCGCTGACGAAACGACCACAGGCACGACCTACACCGACAATCCCGACACGATGCAACCGATCTATCCCAAGCTCTGGCGCCGGATCGACAAGTTCGTGAAAGACGACACGTTCTTTGATCCGGCGAGTCCCATGTTGAACCTGAAAGACTGGATCGAACACGAGCAATCAGAGCGCATAAGTATCCCCTCGCAGGGGATATTCACCGGCTTTGACGATATTTTGGAAGTATCTGACAACACTGTTAAAATGCTGCACGAGCCTCATGAAGTGGTCGTCGTCTCACGCTAGTCTAGCCCGCGGCGGCCCAAAGCGCTGACAGGGCCGCCGCCGGATCCTCGGTCTGCCAAATCTCTTCGCCAATCGCGAAGAAATCGGTGACCGGGGCCAGCGCCCGCAGGATCTCCTCCGACAAATGCCCCTCGGCCACGACAGGCAGTTCGATCATCTGCGACCACCATTCAAAAAGCTCGTATTCAGCCAGGGTCCCGTCGCCCAGGGCCGAGGCGCCCACAGGGCCGAAAGCCACATAGACGGCACCGGCTTCGCCCGCGTTCATCCCGTCGTGGCGCGAAGCGCGGCAATAACTGCCGACAATCGCGTCCGCGCCCAGCTTTTTCCGGGCTGCGCGGACGGACCTTGCGCCATCTGTCAGGTGAACCCCATCGAGGCCAAGCCGCTCGGCCAACCCCACATGTTCCTCGATGACAACCGCAATGTCCCGGCGATGCGCCACCTCGCGAACCGCATCGGCGGCGCGCGACAGCCTGTCCTCGTCCCGGGTCGAAAGGCTCAGCCGAAGACAGGCCACCGCCTCGGCATCCAAAACTCGCGCAAGCACCCCCGGAAAACTCGAAAGCTCGAACACTGGCGGGGTCACCAGATAGATTTGCGGCTGCTCGCTGTCGGGCATGCTCGGGCCTTCCTGATCGTCCCGCGGCCTATACCGCTTTGCCTAGCGCGTGGGAAGGCTTCGTACGTTTTCCACCGCCAGCGCCATAAGCGCGGCCCGCCGCTCGTCATCGGCCAACAGCTCCTCGGTAACATCCACCAGCCCACCCATCCTGCGACCGGTGAACGCCATCTCGCTCACGCCTTCGATCGCCAGGGCTGCCGCTTCGCGGGGCTTGCCGACCCTGAACATGCCACCACCCTTATGCACGCCGCAAAGCATATGGCCCTGAAGCATAAAACAAAGGCCGCCGAACATGCGCTTTTCCTCGATACCCTCCATCTCGGTCAGATCGGCGCGGAGGATTTCCGCCATCCCCTCGTCATAAGCCATTGCGGACCCCTTTCCCGTTAACCCTATCCCCACCGGCACCGTACGCATAGTTCTCAAAACCTTAACGGATTTCCCGGAATTTCCCTGCCTGTACGTACATTGCCCGGCGGCCTTTCAACCCGGCGGGCAGGCCCTTCGGCCTCTCAGACCACCTCACACATAAGGTGCAGAGGTCATCCGTAATCAGATTGGCCCTCTCGAGAGTTGGGGCAAGGAACAGGCGAAGTGGCCCCGGCGGGCCCGCCACTCTTAAACAAAGCGAAGACCGTTACAATTTGGATCGAATTTTCCTTCATATTTCCCCAAATACGCCGGGGGACGAGCGAAGCGAGGGGGGCAGAGCCCCCATTTCCAACGGCTTGCGCCTCTGCGCCGCCCGGCTTATGGGGCGGCATGGCTGAACCCTTATTCGTTCTGGTTCGCCCGCAGATGGGCGAAAACATCGGCGCCGCCGCGCGCGCGATGCTTAACTTCGGCCTCAACCGTATGGCCATAGTCAGCCCGCGTGACGGCTGGCCCAGTTCATCTGCCGTGGCCATGGCCAGCGGGGCAGGGCGACTGCTCGACAAAGCACGCCTGACAGACACCTCGGCCGAGGCCGTGGCAGAAAACGCCCTTGTATACGCCACCACCGCCCGCAGCCGCGACCTCACCAAGACCGTTCTGACCCCGGCCGGAGCCATGGCCGATGCCGCCGCCCGCATCTCGGCCGGGCAAAAGGTTGCGGTGCTCTTCGGCCCGGAACGGGCAGGCCTGGAAAACGACGATATCGCGCGCGCCAACGCCACTGTCTCGGTCCCGGTGAACCCCGAGTTCCCGTCGCTCAACCTCGCTCAATGCGTGCTGCTTCTGGCCTACGAATGGCGGCGCGCCACGGCTCCCGGTACCCCCCGCGAGACCGAATTCGCCGGCACTGAACCGGCAAACCACATCGAAATCGAGAAACTCGCCGAGCACTACGAAGACCGGTTGACCGACGCAGGTTTTTTCTTTCCCGAGACCAAGGCGGCCGGCATGAAACTCACGCTCCGCAACCTCTGGTCGCGCATGCACCTCACCCGTGCCGACGTTCAAATTCTGCACGGCATCCTGCGACAGATGGTCCGCTGGAAGGAACGCGGCGACTGACTGGACGCCGCCAGACTGGCCCCCTACATTCCCGGCGAGGAGCAGAAATTTGAGCGAAAAACGCAGCATATTCGAAGAGGTGGGAGAGGATGAGAACCGCTCCGCCGCGCCACAGGGCGGCGTTATCGACAGCGCCCGGCGCGGCGATCGCCGCGGCTTGCGGATGTGGTTCGCAGTGCTCTTCGCGCTGGTCGTCCTGATGATCGCCGTCGGCGGCATGACACGGCTCACGGACAGCGGCCTCTCGATCACCGAATGGCGTCCCGTCACGGGGGCGCTGCCGCCCCTTTCCGCCGAGGCCTGGGAGGCCGAGTTCGAGAAATACCGCGCCATCCCCGAATACCAGCTGCAGAACGAAGGCATGAGCCTGGCCGAATTCAAGACCATCTACTGGTGGGAATGGGGTCACAGGCAACTGGGCCGCTTTATCGGCCTCGTCTGGGCCGCAGGTCTTTTGTTCTTCGCCGCCACCCGGCGCATCCCGACGGGCTGGGGGCCTCGCCTGCTGATCCCGGGCCTCCTCGGAGGGCTGCAGGCGCTGATCGGCTGGTGGATGGTCTCCTCCGGTCTTACGGGTGAAATGCTGGACGTGGCCTCCTACCGGCTTGCCATCCACCTTGGGCTTGCCTTCATCATCCTTGGTCTGCTTGCCTGGTACATCCTCCTGCTCGGGCGCGGCGAGGTGGACCTCCTCCAGGCCCGCCGCAACCGGGATGCGCGCGTATTCGCAGGCGCGACGGGTCTCATGCACCTGGCCTTCCTGCAGATCCTGATCGGTGCATTAGTGGCCGGTATCGATGCCGGGCGCACATTCAACGACTGGCCATCGATGGCCGGGCAGGTGTTCCCGCCAGGCGGCTTCGACCTCGAGCCTGCCTGGCGAAACTTCTTCGAAAATCCGGGGTTGGTACAATTCATGCACCGGATCGCGGGCTATGTGCTGATGGCATTCGCCCTCTTTGTCTGGTTCCGGGCCCGTTCATCGGGCAGCACCGCCACGCGCGCCGCTGTGACGGCGGTTCTGGCCATGGTGTTTCTGCAAACGCTGCTCGGCATCATGACGGTGCTTTACATCGCGCCCGTAGGCCTTGCCATCACTCATCAGTTGGGCGCTGTCCTTCTCTTCACACTGATCCTGCGCGCCCGTTTCCTGGCGCAATATCCGCCCGCCCAATCCGTGAGATCCCGATGAACGCCTTTGACGATCTGATGAGCTTCCAGCGCGAGACCGAAGCGCTTTCCCAGATCATGGGCCGCCTTGGCTGGGATCAGGAAACGGTGATGCCCGTCGGCGCCATCGAACAGCGGGCCGAGGAAATGGCCGCGCTCGACGGTGTGCTGCACAGCCGCCGCACCGACCCGAGGATTGGCGAATGGCTGGAGGCGGCAGCGCCCGAAGGTCCTGTCCAGACCCGTCAGATCGAGCTCATCCGCCGCAGTTACGAACGCACCCGGAAGGTGCCCGCGGACCTCTCGGCGGCGCTGGCAAAAACCACCTCGCTTGCCCACCAGGTCTGGGCGGAAGCGCGCCGGACCGAAGATTTCGACCTGTTCGCGCCGAAGCTGGAAAAGGTGATCAGCCTTTCCCGCGAAAAGGCCAGCGCCTTGGCGAATGGTGGAAACCTCTATGACGCGCTTCTCGACGAGTACGAGCCGGGTGCCACCGAAACCGAAGCCATGTTCACCGCGCTTCGCCCCCGCCTCGTGGCGCTGAGCGAGCGTGTCCTGGGTGCCGAACGGCAGATCCCCAGGTTGAACCGCAGTTTTTCCGAAGACGGCCAGCTTGCCCTTTCAACAGCATTGGCGCGCGCCTTCGGCTATGACAACACCCAGGGGCGGATCGACAAGGCGGTTCACCCTTTCTCTTCCGGGTCCGGTCTCGACGTGCGGATTACGACCCGAACCGAGCCCGAAGACCCGTTCAACTGCTTCTATTCCACCATCCACGAGGTGGGCCACGCCGCTTACGAACAGGGGATAGACCGCGCCTACCTGCTGACGCCACTCGGGCAGGGCGTATCCATGGGTGTTCACGAAAGCCAAAGCCGCATCTACGAAAACCAGCTCGGCCGCAGCCGCGCCTTCACCGGCTGGCTATACGGTGCGATGAAAGACAAGTTCGGCGAATTCGGCATTGACGACGCAGACACCTTCTATGCGACCGTCAACCGCTCCGCGCGCGGCTATATCCGGACCGAGGCTGACGAGGTGCACTACAACCTCCACGTGCTGCTCCGCTTTGACCTGGAACGCGAGATCATCGCCGGCCAGCTCGATGTAAAGGACCTGCCAGAGGCCTGGAACACGCGCTTCGCGGCCGACTTCGGCGTCGCGGTCGATAAGCCCTCAAATGGCATCCTGCAGGATGTCCACTGGTCGGAAGCGCTTTTCGGCTACTTCCCGACCTACACGCTCGGCAACGTCTACGCGGGCTGCCTGCACGAGGCACTTCGCCGCGCCGTTCCCGATCTGGACGAAG
>CAJICO010000486.1_pt1 | contig 15971 bp, 15 predicted proteins | sample 9199701 | NCBI WGS metagenome assembly CAJICO01 (sample SAMEA7708339, study PRJEB35096) | sediment metagenome | biome: marine neritic benthic zone biome [ENVO:01000025]; feature: sediment [ENVO:00002007]; material: shallow marine sediment [ENVO:03000034] sea grass bed [ENVO_01000059] ... | reverse complement strand
CTGCTAGCAGGGAATTTTCCGCCAAAACCGTCCCGCGATTTGCGGCCAACAGAGACGCCTTGGTAAATTTACAGCAGTTTGGTCTCCAGGACACGGATTGCGATGCGTTACGACGGCCTAAACGGCCAAAAATTCGGGAGAATTTCCGATTTATTTCTGATTAATATCAATATGATAGGTGGGTGGCGGAGAGACAGGGATTCGAACCCTGGAGACGGTTTCCCGCCTACACACTTTCCAGGCGTGCGCCTTCGACCACTCGGCCACCTCTCCGACTGGCGCTGTTTAGCCACTTGAGCATATCGCATGCAAGAGGCGGAAGCCGGGAATTCACACCTTGTCAGCTGTTGGTGCCGAAAAACGATTTACAGGGTGAAACGTTTTTCCTAAATTGTCGGACAAGGGGGGAACATGCCAGCACAACTCAAGGCACTTCCTGCGGGCACAAGGCCGTCGATCCGCGACGTTGCCCGGCGCGCCGGTGTGTCACCAGGGTGTGTGTCCAACGTGATCAATGGCCGGCGTCGGCAGGACGATCCGATCGGTCGCGCGGTCCTGCAGGCTGTGGACGAACTTGGCTATCGGCGCAACACCATGGCGTCCAACCTGCGGCGCAGCCAGAGCCGGATTATCGGGCTGGTGATTCCTGATTTCGAGAACCCGTTTTTTGCCGAACTCGTCGACCAGCTTGTCCGCTGCGCCGAGGCAACCAATTACCGTATCGTTGCCACTTCCAGCCGCGAAGACCCCGGAATTGAAGCGCGCGAAATCGACGAGCTCACCGGCTGGCGGGTCGCGGGAATCCTTCTTGTCCCCTCGCTCAAATCCCGCGTGGAAGCGCTTATCGCCGGGTCAGAAGCGCCGTGGGTGCTGATCGACCGGGTGGTGTCGGGCGAGGCCTGCGATGCGGTCGGCGTCAACAACGCTGAAGCCAGCGCCGAAGTGATGCGGCAGCTGGTCTCGCTGGGCCACCGGCGAATACTGATTGCCTACCTCAGTGACGGGATCGAAAACGTCGGTGAACGACTTGAAGGCGTGCGCCAGGCGGTGAAAGAAGCGGATGCAAACGTCATAGTGGATTATCTGCCCACCGGCGGCAGCATCGAAGGCGCCCGCAACGCGCTCACCGCCTATCTCGACTCCCATGCCACACCGGACGCGATCTTCTGCCTTTTCAACACAGCCACACTTGCGGCCTATGGTCTGATGCAGGAACGCGGGCTGGGTCCGGGCATCGAAACCGCTCTGGTCGGATTTGATGACAGCGCCTGGATGGCCCACGTTCACCCACCCGTCGCGGCCATCGTCCAGCCTATTCAGGAGATTGCCGAGCGCGCCTGGGCACGGCTTCTCTCGAGAATTGAAGGGGATGAAGCGCCTTATACCAACGAACGCGTGCCCTGTCGTTTGGTGCCGCGTGCGTCGCTGACAATGTCAGCCAAAACTCGAAAGGGAACGCCGCAAGAAGCGTTCAGAAAATAACGGAAACTTAATCTCGGAGGAAAACTACATGTTGAAAAAACTCACAGCCACCGCCTTGGTCGGTCTTCTGGCGATGCCCGTTCAGGCCGAGACTTACGGGGTTCTGATGAAGACGCTCTCGAACCCGTTCTGGGGCGCCATGGAACTTGGTGTGCGCGAAGGCGCCGAAGCCGCGGGTGTTGAGTATTACCTGCAGGCCGTCGAGAGCGATCAAGCCGCCGAGCCACAGCTCAATGTCTGCAATACGATGCTCGAGCGTCAGCCAGATGCGATGATCACCGCCGCGATCAACTCCACTATCCTTTTGCCTTGCCTCAAGCGGGCAAACGATATGGGAATCCCGGTCGTCGATCTTGACGGCAACCTCGACCACAAGATCGCCATGGACGCTGGTGTTTCCATCGCATTCTCAATCGGCTCCGACAATGTCGCCGCCGGCGGGCAAGGCGCGGAATGGCTGGTAGGCCAACTTGGCGCCGATGCAACCGGTCCGGTTCTTGTGATCGAAGGCCTGTCCGGCAACATCACCGGCCAAAAGCGTGCCAGCGGCTTCGCCGACAAGCTGGCAGAACTGGCGCCCGGCCTTGAAGTCGTAGCGTCGCTGCCCGGCGATTGGGATCGTGGCAAGGCTGCAAACATTACCAACGACATACTAACGGCACATCCTGACCTCGTGGCCGTTTTTGCCGCGAACGACGGTATGGCACTGGGCTCGATCGAAACGGTGTTTGCCGCCGGGAAAGGCGATCAGGTGATCGTTATTGGAGTCGACGGCAACTCGGACGCGGTAAAATCGATCAAGGCCGGCCGCCTCAACGCCTCGGTCGCGCAGCTTCCCTACCTCGTCGGCAAACAGGCGGTTGAAAACGTCAAAGCCGGCATGGCGACGGGCGACTGGATCTATGTACCGACGACGGTCCTGACGAAAGAAATTCTCGACGCAGGCACCGACCCGATGCTTGAGTTCGTGAAGTAATACGGTCAGGGCGGGCCGCCGTGGCCCGCCCTAACCTAAGGCGGAACATGCTGAAATTTCTGGAAAGAACCCATGTGCGCGTGGAATCGCTCGCAGTGCTTGTGGGGCTGGCCGTGGTCATGGCGATCCTTTCGCCGGTCACGGGATCCGGCGTGCGGGTCTTTCTGACCGCCAACAACTTTTTCAACATCATTCTGGCCAGCGCCACCTTCGGCGTCCTCGCTATCGGTGCGACCTTCGTGATCAGCGCTGCCGGGATCGACCTGTCGCTTGGTTCGGTTTTGGGCCTTGCCTCGGTCACCGGAGCGGCGCTTGTGGTGACACTGGGCTGGCCCTGGTATTTCGCCATTCTCGGTTCGCTCGCGGCCGGCGCGGCAGCGGGGGCAGTCAATGGCTTCATTGTCACATGCGGGCGCGTGCCTGCCTTCATCGTGACACTCGGCATGCTGGGGATCGCCCGCGGGCTGGCGCTGATCATCTCGAATGGCCGGGGCATTTACGGCTTACCGGAAGAAATCCTGTTCCTCGGCCAGGCCCGGCCATGGGGCGTCCCGACCCCAGTATTCATCCTTGTCGCCGTCGCACTGGTCTCGCACTACATTCTGGCCCACACGCCATTCGGCCACCACACGCTGGCACTTGGCGATAACGAAAACGCCGCCCGTGCGACCGGCATCAACGTGCGCCGTCAGCGCATGATGCTTTACACCATCTCGGGCCTTATGGCCGGGATCGCCGGGCTTATCTTCACGGCACGGGTCAATACCGGAGATCCGACCGCAGGGCTAAACTATGAACTTCTGGCGATCACTGCCGCGATCATCGGCGGCACCAACCTTTTCGGCGGTCGTGGTTCGATATTAGGCACCATGATCGGCGCTTTGATCATGGGGGTGCTTCAAAACGGTCTGAATCTGATGGCGGTGCAGGCATACTACCAACAAATGGCAATTGGCGCCGTCCTCATAGCCGCCGTCTGGCTCGACCAAATCCGCGCGCGGGGGAGGTCGGCAGAATGAGTATCCTTGAACTCGCAGGCATCCAGAAGGCTTTCGGCGCGGTCCATGTTCTAAACGGCGTCGATCTGAAAGTCGAACCCGGCGAAGTCGTGGGCCTCGTTGGCGACAACGGCGCCGGCAAATCGACACTGATGAAGACGATCACCGGCGTTTACACCACGGATCAGGGCAAGATCACCTTCAACGGTCAGGATGTGACCCGCACCGAGCCGGGGCAAAGGCGAGAGATGGGGATCGAGATGATCTATCAGGACCTTGCCCTTGCCTCGCAGCAGGACGTTGCCAACAACATCTTCCTGGGCCGCGCGCCCACCAAACGGCTCCTGGGCATCTTCCCTTCATTCGTCGACAAATCGCGGATCGACGCCGAGGCGCAGGAGATGGTCGACCGTCTGGGTGTGCACGTGCCTTCGATCCACATCCCCGTGGGCATGCTCTCGGGTGGACAGCAGCAGACGATCGCGATTGCCCGGGCGCTCACGTTCAAGCCGAAACTCGTAATCATGGACGAACCCACGGCAGCACTGGCAGTGCGCGAAGTGGAAAGCGTACTGAACCTGATTGCCCAGATGAAATCCGATGGGATTTCGACCATTCTGATCAGTCACCGCCTGAACGACGTTTTTGCCGCCTGCGAACGGATCGTCGTTCTGCGCCGGGGCAACATCATTGCCGATCTACAACGCAGCGAGACGGACATGGCCGAAGTCGTGTCCTACATCGTCGGCGCCCACGGATAGGAGAGCTTATGCCGCGACTGGGTCTTCACAGCCTCGCCTTCACACCGCTCTGGGAACCGGGCGAGGCGGATCATTTGCTGCCCGCCATTACCGCGCATGGAGTCAGCGTTATCGAAACTCCACTCCTCGACCCTCGGAACTACGACAGCCTTGGCACGCGTCGGGCTGCGGAACGAAACGGCGTTGAAATCGTCTGCTCGCTTGGCCTGCCCGGCGAGATGGATATCGTCGCCAAGCCGGAGGAGGTGGTTGAATACCTCGCCTTCGCGCTACAGGTCGCGCGCGATGCGGGCGCTTGGGCCCTGTCGGGCGTCACCTATGGCACCATAGGCAAACGCTCCGGAGCGCCCGTGACCGCCGCCGAGACCGAGGCGATATGCCGGCTGGTTGATCGCGTCGCGAAGAAGGCGCGCGATCTTGGTATGGGTCTGGGGCTAGAACCCTGCAACCGCTACGAAACGCACCTTCTCAACACAGCCCGGCAAACGGCTGAGGTGATCGAGCGCGTGGGCGCCGAAAACGTCTTCATCCACCTCGACACCTATCACATGAATATCGAAGAGGCCGGGATGGCCGTGGGTTTTGCCGACGCGGGCGAACATCTTGGGTATTTGCACCTGTCGGAATCGAACCGAGGCGTGCCCGGGCGTGGCACGCTCGACTGGGCAGGTACTTTTGAAGGCCTCAAAGATATCGGATATGAGGGTACAATGACACTTGAAAGTTTCGTTCACCTTGCACCCGAGATTGCGGCGGGTTTGGCCGTTTGGCGCCCGGTTGCCGAGCGGCCAGAAGACGTGATCGAAGTGGGCCTGCCCTTTCTGTCCGATGCGGCAGAGGCCGCCGGGTTGCCGATCACATGACCCGGGAGGTTGGGATCGACGAGTTGATCCGCATTCTGCGGAAACGCGGTACTCCTTCCCGTAGTATCACCGCCATTGCCGGGCCGCCGGGCGTGGGCAAATCCACTCTCGCCGATCATCTCGCCGATCGTCTGAACGAAAGCGACCCGGGGAGTGCAGCGGTACTCCCGATGGACGGGTACCACTTTGACGATATCATCCTGAATGCCCGTGGCTGGCGGCCCCGGAAAGGCGCACCGCATACTTTCGACGTCGGCGGCTTCGCGGCAATGCTGATGCGCCTGCGGAAGAACGACGAGGACGGGATCGCCGTACCGGTCTTCGACCGAAGCATCGAAATTGCCCGCAACAGCGCAAGGATCATTGACCGCTCGGTTCGCCACCTGATTGTCGAGGGCAATTATCTGCTTCTCGATGATGCGCCCTGGTCGGCGCTGGCGCCAACCTTCGACACGACTGTCATGCTTGAGGTTCCGATCGAGACCATCCGCGCCCGTCTCGAAGAACGCTGGAAGGACCTGGAAGGCGACGAAAAAACAGACAAGTTGGATGGCAACGATTTGCCAAACGCCGAGACGGTCATTTCGAAAAGTCGCGCGCCAGAGTTCACACTAACCCAATGGCAGATGCCGGCCTGACGAACGTTTCAGCGGTCAATCTCCCCGCCAGGACGGGCTACGATCCGCAGGACTGTCTGCAAATTGAACTCCAGACGCTCGTCCAGCGCCTTTTTCGTCATGTATTTTCGTTCGAAAAGGATGACCCCTGTGAACCGGTTGGTCAGATAATAATAGCCGATCGCCGCGATAGTGATGTTAAGCTGATTGGCATCCACATCGTCCCGGAATACGCCTTCTGCCGCGCCCCGGGTCAGTATGTCCCTGATCAGCCCGATATACTTCCGGCTTGCTCTACGCAGCTTCTCGGAACCCTCCAGGTGGCGGCCCTTGTGAAGATTGGCGCTGTTGACCAGCGTGATGAATTCGGGATTCTCCAGGTAGTATTCCCACGTAAAGCGGACCAGAGTCTGCAGCGCCTCGGCAGGGGGCATGTCGTCCAGGTTCAGATCCTGTTCGGCGTTTCGGATGTCCAGATACGCGTCCTCAAGTACGGCCCGGAAAAGATCCTCTTTGCTGCCGAAGTAGTGGTAGATCATTCGCTTGTTGGCTTTCGCCTTCTCGGCGATTTCATCGACGCGCGCACCGCCCAGACCCAGCCGTGCAAATTCGCTCTTCGCCGCGGCGAGGATGCGGGCTTTCGTGGCCTCGGCATCGCGGGTTCTGGTTTTTGGCTCCGGCATATTCTGATTATCCCTCCTGGCGGGACCGGATCGGATTTTCGCTCAGCTCGATTCCCGCCTGTATACCCCAACTGGCAGTAAGTCGGAAGCATAAGTAACCAATCGGTGCGTTGTCGGGCCCGGCTTCTCGTCGGCGATACCATTTGTCTTCGGGACGAACAGCGCGGCCTTGTTTGAATAGCCCTGGTCACCCACACATTTCCAGAAGCAGGCGAAGTTGGAATGGGATACACTCGCCAGGTGGGAATCGTTGATTTGGGGGAAAGCCGTGAATTGCATGAAAGCCGCGGTGCTGGTCGAGCCGGGCCGGTTTGAGGTTAGCGAAGTGCCGCGACCCGACGCAGGCCCGGGCGAGGCGCTGATCCGCATTGCACGCACCGGCATCTGTGGCACCGACATCCACATTTTCCATGGCCACTATGCCGCCGACAAGCTGCCCTTGATCCCCGGTCACGAGTTCACCGGACATGTCGCCATGATCGGCCCGGGCGTCACCGATCTGAAAGAGGAACATCCGGTGGTCGTCGATATGAACATCGGCTGCACCCGCTGTTACTGGTGTCGGCGGAACGAGATCCTGAATTGCCCCGAAATGCACCAGATGGGCATCACAATGGACGGCGCCTTCGCCGAGTACATCTCGGTTCCCGCCCGCCTTGTGATCCCTGCCCCCGCCGACACCCCGGCGGAAGTGCTGGCCCTGACCGAGCCGCTTTCCTGCGTTGTGCGTGCGGCGCGGAAATCACAGGTGACATTCGGTCAATCTGTGGTCGTCATTGGCGCCGGGCCAATCGGCAATCTGCACGTTCAACTAATGCGAACCATCGGTGCCGCACCGATCATCGTCTCGGACATCAGCCCAGAACGCCTGGCCATGGCGAAGGCGGCGGGCGCCGACGTCGCGGCAGCTCCCGAAGAACTGGCCGCCGCGGTAATGAACGCAACCCAGCACCGCGGCGCCGACCTGGTGATCGAGAGTGTCGGCAACCGGGCCCTATATGCCAACGCTCAGACGCTTTTGCGAAAGGGCGGTCATCTGGCAGCCTTCGGGCTGACCGGCCCGGGCGAGACGCTGGACCTGGATATCCTGCAGACCATCCTTGAAGAAAATTCGGTCAAGGGCTCGGTCGCGGGCATGGGGCAGGACATGCATGATGCGCTGACGCTTCTGACCCACGGGCGGATCGATCCCTCGCCCTTTGTCGGCACCGACTATGCGCTCGAAGACATCCAAACGGCCTTCGACACTTTCGCCGACCGGCCGCAGGACCTCAAAACCCAAATCGTGATGTGAAGGCGACCACCGAGGCGGATCGCGCTACCCAAGGAGACTGACAAGATGCACGCCCGCGCACCCGAAGGCGCCAACCCGAAGAAAGCCGCGAAAACCTGTCACAGGAAACGTACCGGCCGGATCGTGTGACATGTCGGAAACAGGGTATGACTATGTGATTGTGGGCGGCGGCTCGGCGGGTTGCGTAATGGCGGCGCGTCTGACCGAGGACCCGGCGGTTCGCGTTTTGCTGCTGGAGGCGGGCGGTAAGGACAATCACCCGCTCATTCACATGCCGGTGGGCTTTGCCAGGATGACCACCGGGCCACACACCTGGGGTTTCGCCACCGTTCCCCAGGTACATGCCAATAACCGGGAAATTCCCTATGCCCAGGCCCGGGTCATTGGCGGCGGATCCTCGATCAATGCCCAGGTCTTCACCCGCGGATCCCCGGTTGATTACGACCGTTGGGCCAACGAAGAAGGCTGCGAAGGCTGGTCCTTCAGCGAGATCCAGAAGTATTTCCTCCGCTCCGAGGGCAACACGATATTCGCGGGCGACTGGCATGGCACTGAAGGCAGCCTCGGCGTATCTGACGTTCCTGATCCGCAGCCGATGACACGCGCATTCGTACAATCCTGCCAGGAACTCGGCATCCCTTATACCGCTGATTTTAATGGAGAAAGCCAAACAGGCTGTGGAGTTTACCAGACAACCACCAGAAACTGCAGGCGCTGTTCGACAGCGGTCGGGTTCCTGAAACCCGTCATGGACCGGCCCAATCTGAAGGTTGAAACCGGTTGCCAGGTGCTCCGGGTTGAGTTCGTCGGCAACCGTGCCCATGGCGTGGAATATGCCCGCAACGGCGATCCTCGCCGGGTGCGGGCGGAAAGCGAAGTGATCGTTGCTAGCGGGGCAATCGGCACACCGAAACTGATGATGCTGTCGGGTGTTGGCCCGGCAGGTCATCTGAGAACGCACGGGATCGACGTCGTCCACGACCTGCCCGGCGTCGGAGAGAATCTGAACGACCACTACGGCATCGACATCATCGCCGAACTGACGGGGCATCAGAGCCTCGACAAGTACAAAAAATGGCATTGGGCGGCGCTGGCAGGGATCGAATATCTCGCTTTCCGCTCCGGCCCGATCACCTCGAACGTCGTCGAAGGCGGAGCTTTCTGGCACGCCGACAAGAAAGCCGCGAACCCGGACTTGCAGTTCCACTTTCTCCCTGGGGCCGGAGCCGAGGCGGGCGTGCCGAGTGTGCCCACGGGGTCTTCCGGCATCACGCTGAACTCCTACACGGCGCGGCCAAAGTCGCGGGGCACGGTCCGGCTGCGCTCTGCCAACCCCGAGGATGCGCCGCTGATTGATCCCAACTTCCTGTCTCACCCGGACGATCTGAGAATCTCCGTCGAAGGCGTGAAAATCAGCCGCGAGATCTTCTCTCAACCCAGCTTGCAAAAACACATCCGGCACATCCGCTTCCCGGACGACAGCGTCCGAACCCAGAAAGACTTCGAGGCTTATGCTCGCCAGTACGGCCGCACCTCTTATCACTCGACCAGCACCTGCAAGATGGGAACCGACGAGATGGCGGTGGTCGATCCCCAATGCCGGGTACGGGGGCTCGACGGTCTGCGCATCTGCGACAGCTCGATCATGCCCAGCCTGATCGGTTCGAACACCAACGCACCGACGATCATGATTGCCGAGAAAGCCAGCGACATGATCCGGGGCAACAGGTAGCGAACGGTCAGTTTACGCAAATCAAACGCTTCAGGCGCAAATTCCCTCGCGCATCGATGCACCAAGTCAAATCGGACCAGCGGGTTTGGGGCCCTAGCAAAGTCTCAAGTCCGGTCCGGCCGGTCGGATTCCGTACTAAGTCAATCGCGGGAACCTCCCCAGATATGAATGCACCCTCACCTCCCCGATCAGCGATCCGGGAGGCGCTTGGCGTGGGCAATGCATTCAGGCCAATCGATAAAGAATCGGCATCGCCGCTGTCGAATTTGCCGAAAAATTCTCCAGGACGAAGCTGCGAAAACTCGACTTGAAAAGGAGAGACGGCAAAATCGCTCCCAATCCGTCCCATCGGCAATGGTTGACGACGCTATAGTCGGTCTGGTCGGGCGCAGGCAGCAACAGCGTCGAGTTGTCGAGCCCGGTTTCGTCCTGAAACCAGCCCGCCGTGTATTCCCAGATGCCCAGGTTCTGTTCCACGTCGTCAGCGTAAAAGAAATTGAACAGAAATACCCCATCACGTTCGTGATCCACGGGACCGATTCGCCGGGCATTGGTTGCGGTCACTGTCAGTGTTCTGCTTGCCAGCCGTGATGTCCGGCTTTCAACATCGCGCCAGTACTGGGAAGCGCGAAAACGTTCGGCAGCCTGTTCGCTCTCAAGTTCGATCAGCAAGACAAGGTCAAAACGCGCCACCTCAATCTGCGGTCGCTCCTTCAAGAATTCTCCCTTGCCCGGCGGTATCAGCAAGGCCTTGAAAAGTATGGCTTCAAGCACTTCCCCTTGCCGGGCTATTTCGTCTGAAACCGGCTTCAGTATTCGCCGCGCAGCGCGTTTTGAACTGCTTTCAAAGCCGAACGTGAAGGGCGGACGGCGATCGATTTCCAGCGCGTAAAGGAGATAACCCGAGGGTATGGTTTCGGTCAGGGACACTTTGGAGAAACGGTCTTTTGGCCCAACAAGGCACAAAGCGTCAGTGACCGGCCCTGAGGCCAGTTGCGTCATGGTGCGAACCTCTTTAGCGTGAATGTGCTACCTACAATAGGTGTATAATACACATAAATGTCAAGAGGACTCGATGACATTCGAATACGAGGCGCAGTTGCATCACTGGATCAATCGCGTGTCCTTCCTGATCAGGGCCGAGATGCAGGACCGTCTCAAGGCCGAGGGACAGGTGATTTCGGTCGAAGAATGGGCGATGCTGATGATCCTTTGGGCTGACGGGCCGACGGCCATGAGCACACTTGCAAGCAAGTCGCTACGGGATCGAACGACGGTGACCCGGCTGATTGATCGCTTGGTTCAGAAACGGCTGGTGGTGCGCCATTCCGGTGAGAATGATCGTCGCCAAGTGGTGGTTGAGGCCTCACACCAATCGCAGAAGATCCGCCCTGCCATCACGGGCATCGCGCGAAACCTGATCGCCACGTCGCTCGCTGGCATACCTGAAAAGGACGTGGCGGTTACGCTTAACACACTGAAACAGCTTGGCAAAAATCTGACCAAGTGACGCAAGGCTATTCTGAACGGATTCAGATCAAATTCAACTTCCGAGCCTTTGCAGCAGCTTCACCCCGCGACGAAGCCTCCAGCCGCGCAAGAATGGCAGAAACGTGATGATCCACCGTTTTGGGCGAGATGAACAGGCTTTCGCCGATCTGGGCGTTGGTCAGGCCTTCATCAAGAAGCCTAAGCACATCGAGCTGCCGTCCTGTCAGACCATAGGGGCCATCAGCGGCAGGGCGACCTCGGCGCGGGGTATCGGTCGCACACAGTATTTCGCGCATCCGCTGGATGGCCGGGGTTGCATTCAGGCTCTCGAACATCCCCAGCGCCTCGGCCTGCTGCTTGGGCGCGCCGAAGGCCAGGGTCAGTGCCTTCTGGTACGGTGCTTTTCGTTCATCCCAGGCATGAACGGCACCGGCGCGGTCTCCTAACAGCTCCAGACGGTAGGGTTCGGCGAACAGCGTCAGGTCAACTTCCGGTGTTTCGACGCCAAACCGTTGAAGCCAGACGCGAAGGCTCCCTGTCACGGGCTTGAACGAAGCGTTTTCGGCAACGGCGGCCAATCGAGCCACGGCAGGCTCAAGGCCGTTACCCTCAAGCCAGGCGCGCTCGGCAATGATGTCCGCATAGGGACCGATCCGCTGCACCTCGGAAGCTTCGTGATCGAAGAGCGCGAGATACTCCTCGACGTTCGTGTCGCGCGGTCCGCCGGTACGGACCTGATGAACCAGAAGCGCGAGGGCCGAATTGAAATGATAGCTCTCCGGCACCCGGTCATCGGGATCGAAGCCGCGCAAGGCGGTCTCGACTACATAGTTCCAGTTCCCCAACTCCAGATTCGCCCGCGCGTTCATGCCCAGCGCGTAGCGATAGTAAGCATCCATTTCTTCCTTGAGATTGAATACCGCCGATATCTCGGCTCGTTCCAAAGCGCCCTCAAACTCGCAATTCTCAAACTCCAGATGCATCCAATTGCTCATGGCACGCGCCGTATGATCCGGATCGTCGAGAGTCTGCCCGATCTCAATGCTTTCTGCCATCAGCGCCCGGGCCTTCTGAGGATCAGAATAGCTATTGGACATGCCAAAGTTGTTCAATGCGTGCGAGATGATGTCCTGCCGGTCAAACTCACGCGCCAGTTCGATGGCCTTGGTCGCGGGAACTTCGACCTCATCCATTCGATGGCTCGTCATCAAGAGTTGCGAGAGCGAGGAATAGGCCTGGGCAAGTTCCGGACCGCGACGGTTCGCAAGAACTTCGATCGCACGGTGAATGGCTTCGAAGGCACCGGAAAAATCGCTTCGTACCCAGCGGTATCGGGAAAGCTTGCGCAGCCCGTCCCCCCGGCGCAGGGGATCCTTTTCGCCTTCGATCAATTCCAGCGCACGGCTTTGATAGCCGGCAGCGTAGGAGTGGTTGCCGCCCAAGTAGCAGGCAGCGGCTGCTTCGAGCAGATCAGCGTCGCATTCCTTTCCCCCCGCCTCGACAGCCAGAACGTAGAAGGCCGCCGCCTCGCGTCGCGATCCAATGCCTGCAGCGGCCTTCGCGGCGCGGGGCGCCAGATTGACAACGACATTGTTGTCACCGGCCCCTTGCGCGTGGTGCAGAAGCCGGGACAGCCCTACATCGCCGGAATTCGAAAGACGCCCGTACAGGCGCCGGTGGAGGGCACGCAATTTCAACTGCGACAGCGATGAAGCCACCGCCTCGCGCGCGATTTCGTGCTGAAATGCGAGGTTCTCGCCATCGGTCTGCAAAAGCCCGGCATCAAGGCAATCCTCAACCGCCTGCGCGAGGTCCAGATCGTCGTCAAGGATAGCCTCGATATGCTCGATCTCGGCCCGGCGCGGAATGGTCGAAACAGCCTCAAGTACGGATCGGGCCTCCGGGCCAAGCCGATCAGCCCGGGCAAGCACCGCGTCGCGGATGCTTAGCGGCAAGTCCTCACCCTGGTTTTGCAGAAGTTCGGTGACATAGAAGGCGTTGCCGCCGCTGGCACTGTATATCGTGGCAGGATCACGGGCGCCGCCTCGGCAAAGCTCGGCCACCGCAATTTGCGAAAGAGGCGCCAGCGCAATGCGCTGCAAGGTCTCTGCCGACAAATCACCAAAGGCGCGCCGGATGATCTGGCGGTTCTCGGTCCGCTCGGCCCGGGCGCTCACCACCAAACAAATCGGATGGTCGACGATGCGTCTGGCGACGAAGCGCACAAAGTCGACTGTCGCGTCATCTGCCCAATGAAGGTCTTCGATGACCACGACTGTGCCGCCCGGATGTTCGGCGCAGGCGGCAAGAATATCGGAATAGGTCGAAATCAGGCTGACCGTTTCTTCAAGCTGGCCGGACAGTTGCGGCTCGGCCTTGCGCAGAAGATCGCGCAGAGGTCCAAGGGGTTCGGCGACGCTGAGATCTTCGCACGCTCCCCGGAGCACGCGCACGGCCTCATCAACGCCTGCAATGAACGCTCTCAAAAGGCTGGTCTTCCCAATGCCCGCCTCGCCGGTGACCAGAACGACCGAACCCTGCCCCTTGGCGGCCTGCGCCAGGGCCTGAAACAGCGTCTCAAGCTCGCCTTCCCTGTCAAGCAGTTGCAATCAGCCAACCTCCCTAGGGAAGCCTATCGTGCAACCAATTTCATAGAGAGCCAAAATGGGGAGGTCTGGCCAAAAAAATGGGGAGACCTCCCGAAGCGCAGGGGTGGCGAATGGCGCGACTTTGAGATCGTCAAGCGGGATGGTCCGCAAACGAATGGAGAGCCCAGATGTCGATTTTCGCTAAGTTCCGCACCAACACTCGCACTTATTCCTCCGCCGAACAGCGCGCGTATCGCAAGGGGCCTCAAGACCGGCCCGCCGGAATTCGGCACAATCACCAATTGGCGCGCTCGACCAACGGATTGTGGTAGTCTTATGCCAAGGGATGGCGGCGGAAAAACTGCCGCATCCGCTCTGCAATCTCCTCGGGAATTTCCCCGGCCATGTAATGGGTTGCGTCTACGGCCTCGCCCTCGACGATTTGCGCGCGCTCCCGCCAAAGGGCGAGCGCATCAAAACAGGCCTCTATTGTTCCCTGCCTGGCCCACAGCACCTGCAACGGCGTCGGCAATTTCCGGTCTGCGTCCTCGTCATCGTGCAGAATGTCGATAGAGGCGGCGGCGCGATAATCCTCGCAGGACGCGTGAATTGCCTCATCCGATCCGAATGCGTCCAGGTATTCGGCCAACGCCTCCGCCGCAAATGGGTTCTGCCCTTTGATCTGGTTGAAGCACTTCAGCTTCCAGTAGCCCGCGGGATCATTGCCGATAATCCGCTCGGGTAACGGCGCATCCTGGATCAGGAAATACCAGTGCCAATAAGCCGTCGCGAATTTTGTCCCGGCATCCCGGTACATTTCGCGCGTGGGTGCGATGTCGAGAAGCACCATGGCCGCAACCCGTTCGTCGAAATCCAGACCCAGCCGGTGCGCAACCCGCGCGCCGCGATCATGCGCGCCGATGTAGGCGCGATCGTGCCCGAAGGCATCCATTACGGCGACCATGTCGCGAGCCATGGCCCGCTTCGCATAGGTGGCATGGATTGCGTCCGAGGGCGGTTTGCCGGATCGACCGTACCCCCTCAGATCGGGGCAAATGACATGGAATTCATCAATCAGGAGCGGGGCCACCAGGTGCCACATGGCCGAAGTTTGTGGGTAGCCGTGCAGCAGCAGAAGGCCCGGCGCTTCCGGGGCGCCGGCGTGCCTGACGAAAATGTCAGCTCCATCGCCGGAAATGACGGTTTCTGAGAATCCGGGGAACATGGTTTCCACACTTACGCACTATCAGTTGCCGCGCAAATGCTTGCTTCAATCGCCGAAGACGACAACCTTGACGCCAGCTTCCTTGAGCATTTGAGCGGACACCTGGAAGCTGTGGTCCAATGCGCCGTCAGCTTCGGGAATCTGCGGAGCGATGACGGTCGAAATCCCCGACTGGATCAGCGCACGACCGCAGTCGGCACAGGGAAAGCGATTCACGTAGGCAATGCAGCCTTCGACCGAGGTTCCCGCCCGGGCGGCATTGTAGATCGCGTTGCGTTCGGCATGTTCGAACCAGTGAAACTTCTCTCCGCTCGCGCGGTCGAACCGGCTGTCATCGTTCGCAAGAACGCCCCGGGGCAGGCCGTTATAGCCCATGGCTCTCACTTCGTTGCTGCCGGGCGCGACGATGACACAGCCCACATGAAAATCACGATCCTCCGACCAGCCCGCGATATGATCGCAGAGCCCCATGAAGCGCCGGGCCCAGATTGGTTCGTCCGCCATCAGGCCTGTTCCTTCCGGCCGTTCAGGCCCTGTGCCAGATCGGCCAAGGCTGGCGGATCCTTGATCGGCGCATCACCTTTCGACCATCCGCCGGGTTCGACCAGGTTGCCATCTGCATCACGAAACGCTGCATCATTCAATTCGACGAAAGGCAGTTCGTCACCTTCGACCTCGTCGTCGTAACGAATGGCATCCACCGGGCAGATGCTTTCGCACATGGCGCATTCGATGCACTCGGTGGGGTGGATAAAGTACATCCGTTCGCCCTCGTAGATGCAGTCCACCGGGCAGGACGTGGTGCAGATGCCGTCCTTTACGTCGATGCAGGTACTAGTAATGACAAGCGTCATGGGCTCAACGCCCCTGCCAGTTGGGCGCCCGTTTCTCGCGGAAGGCCAGAACGCCTTCATCGGCATCCTCCGAGCTGAGGGCCGCGATCAGTTCCGGCGTTTCGCGCGTGTAGGCATCGTGCGGGGACATGCCATCTGTATCGCGGACCAGGGCCTTGATGGCGCGGAGCGAGAGGGGCGCGGAACTCAGCACATCCGCCGCCCAGCGATCGACTTCAGCGTCGAGCTCTTCAAAGGGCACCACGGCATTCACCAGCCCGTAACGCTCCATCTCGGACGCGGGCATCATGCGGCCTGTCATCATCATGCCCACCGCGATGTTCCGCGGGATAAGGCGCCGCAAGAGGATCATGCCCCCGTCCAGCGGCACCCGCCCAACCTTGACCTCGGGAAACGCAAACCGCGCG
>CAJICO010000449.1_pt1 | contig 16310 bp, 15 predicted proteins | sample 9199701 | NCBI WGS metagenome assembly CAJICO01 (sample SAMEA7708339, study PRJEB35096) | sediment metagenome | biome: marine neritic benthic zone biome [ENVO:01000025]; feature: sediment [ENVO:00002007]; material: shallow marine sediment [ENVO:03000034] sea grass bed [ENVO_01000059] ... | reverse complement strand
TCAACCGGTCACTCGGAAGCGATTGAGTGCTGCATATCGCTATGGTTCCGGCCAGTATTCCCGGATAGCTGCGGGCATGCCGCTCCGCACGTCCTGGATTTCTCCTGTGCTCACCCGCGCGTTCAGCAGCATGAAAACTTGCCGGACATCTGCAGGACCGCGGTAAGCACTGGCACCGCACATCCCGCTCTCTACGGCGGAGATGAAGCCCTCCTTTGTGCGGTCCTTAACCGGCGTCCTCTTTGGCACCCAACTTTCGAACATCATACCCCGGACAAGCAGCGGTAGTTGTGCCGAAAACTGCGCAAGTTCGTCCATCAAAAGATGGTCCCGTACGATGTGCAGAGTTGTCCTTAGCAACCGCAGCGCGTGCTGCTTCGATTCCCATCCCAGCTCCATGGCAAGATCGTTAATCCACTCATGCGTTACCTGAACCGTTCGCTCAATGACTTCCAGCCCATGTGCCGACATCAAGTTACCCTCCCCTTAAATCACTCATTCTTCCATCGGTTTCATATCTGCATCCAGCGCCCGCACCGGCCTGCCGAGCGCCCAGGCGAGCATGGCCGTCGTCATCGAACCGATGCCCAGAAGAACCAGCGTGTAGTTCACGACCCATCCGAAGAACGGAATGAAATTTAAGGCGGCCACAAAAACGATTGCCGCGGCAAAAACCATCAGCCTTGCGACGTTGCTTGGATCCTCCGCGCCCCCAGATCCTGTCCAAAGACGCATGGCAACGCTGTACGCACCAAGGGCGTATCCCAAAACCCATGCGACGAGGATCGCAAGTACAGCTGCCGGCACCACCGGCAGTCCGACGATGGTCAGTGCACAGATTGGGACTAGGCCGAACAGTATCGACAGGCCAAGGATGCCCAAAAGGATTGTCTGACCAGGCGAGTCTGCAATTCTCTTACGCATCCTCTCCAGGCGATCCGGCATGAACCCAAGCATGATTGCCGCCAGCGCCAGGAAAAAAAGCAACGAGATGATAAAGCCGGAAAACAGTGAAAAGAAGGTCGGCAAAATCGGCATGTCCTTGCGGATCCTGTCGATTTCCTCCCAGGCGTCGAACGGCGATACCCGCTCGAACGAGACCCGCTCGGGCGGGGCCACACGCTCCGGCACATCGATCTCCTGATCCGAGGCATATGTCAAAGACCCACCGACCATTGCATCGGACCCGAAGGAAAGCGTGCCCGCGACGATCCGGGCGTCGCCGCTGATCGCCGCGTTCAGGATGACGTCGCCACCCGTCACGGTGATCGCGCCGTCGACTGGGCCTTCGATCGTGATCGAGCCTCCCAGCAAGCGCGCGTTGCCACGCGTTTTTGACGTGCTTTCGGTTCGCACCGAGAATCCTGCGGCCGTGAGATCGTGCGCTACGTTGCCCCGAACGACAACGGTCGCACCAAAGGCGTACAGATCCTCTGCGGCATCGGTGCTGACCGAAATATCGAACCCGGTGACATGAAGATCGCCGGACGAAGCCCCATGCGCGGCGACCGTACGCCCGACGAAAAATGTATCGCCAATAGAGTCCACCGTCTCGGTCACGGCGCCGCCGGAAATGAAAGTATCGCCTCCATTGCTCATTCTAAGTGTGTCCGACCAGGCCGTGGTGGCTACGCAGAAAAGAACTACAAGGGACGCTAGGCCTCTGAATTCCAACATTTCCTGGTACTCCCAAGTCGCCCGTACAAATCGGTGCTACCCAGTGATTCCAGATCCAGATTGATCGGGATCAATCGAGCGAAGGCGGGGTTTGCTACCGAAGTAAGGTCAGGTGCCGTTCGTGAGGCATCTTAGAAAAGGAGCTTTGCTATGACCGACAAACCCCCTGCCCAGACACAGCCAGAATCTGACGAAGCGGCATTCTTCCCAAACCTGCAGAGAGAGATGAACCGGCTATTTGATCAGTTTCGCTCGGGACTTCCACTGGCACACGAGCTAACTCCAGCGGTTCTTGGAGCATCGGCGTTTCCGGCAATTGACGTGGTCGACACGGATGACGATCTCGAAGTCAGCGCCGAAGTTCCCGGCGTGGACGAAAAAGACCTCGACGTCTCGATTTCCGGGGAACTCCTGATTCTCAAGGGTAAGAAAAGCTCAGACCACGAAGTATCGGAAGATAACTACCATAGACTGGAGCGGAAGTACGGAAGCTTCCGCCGTCATATCCCCCTTGGCTTCACGCCTCAGGATGACGCTGTGAGCGCCAGTTTCTCTGACGGAATACTCAAGCTTCGAATCAAGAAGCCCCCCGTCAAGAAGGTCGATGTCAAGAAAGTCGAAATTCAAAAGACCTGAAGCAGGATGGGGCGCTGGCAACGCCCATCCTCTTGCAAATAGGAGGCCAACGATGACGCCCAGAACCATTCTGGCTTGTCTGACAACGCGCGACCAAGCAGACTCACTGATGTTGTTCGCTGTTTCGATGGCACGCAAATACAATGCCCATCTAATCGGCCTTCATGCCACCGAAACGGTCCACGCATTTGCGGGTGCGGAGCCGATTCCGGCCAGTCTTTTGGAGATGCTTCGCGAGTCTCAAAAGGAAGAGGAAGCGAAGACCAAGGCGATCTTCGACGCGCACATCCAGAACGAAGATTTCCCGTCCGAATACAGGGTTATCCCCGCCGATAGATCGTCAGCCAAGGGCAGTTTGGTGGACCACGTTCGGAGTGCCGACCTGATCGTTCTCTCAGGAGGAGACAAAAACGCCGAAGGCCCGGCCCAGCGAAATGCTCCGATACGGGTGATCCGCGAAAGCGGTAGGCCGGTCATCGTAGCTCCGCCTAACTACCCGGGTTCTGCTGTGGGAAAAAGCATCGTCGTGGCCTGGAATGGTTCCAGCGAAGCCGCGCGCGCCGCTCACGACATGCTCTTGATTGCCGACAAGGGCGCCGCAGTGTCCGTGCTCCGTGTTGGCGGCAAGGTCGACAATGCAATGGAAGACGCGGTTGCCATCGACCTGGCCGAAGTTCTCTCGAGGCACGGACTGCAACCATCGCTCGACTATCGCGAACCGGCTGATGGCAGCATCGCCGCCGCGCTCAATCAGTTCGCCTTCGAAAGGGGCGCCGATCTCATCGTCGCGGGCGCTTTCGGGCATTCTCGCGCCTACGATTTCATCATCGGCGCAACCACCAGTGCCCTTTTGAAGGGCGCGCAGCTGCCGGTGCTGTTCAGCAAATAGATGCAGCGCGGATTGCCACGGAAATTCGGGTGCCATTCAGTTCCTGTCCAGGCGGGTCGGCGCCAACGAGCTATCGGTCGGGCACCCAATGCTCGATATAACGCTTGCGGTACTTGGTACGCGCCTTGTGATCTTCGATCAGTTTGGTGTGGGCCGCGCCATCCCAGGGGGGTGGCACCTGAAGGCTCAGGTCTGAAGTGATCATCACGCGGCCTTTGGCCTTGTCGATAAGCGCCGCCTCGATAGCGGGCAGAGGGTGCTTCCAGGGTCGGCTCTTGCCCCATGCCCATTTCTTGTTCGAGGGGATCATCGCAGTGAACTCTTCGGCCCGGTCGCCCAAAGCCAGCCAATCGAGATTCGGATGCTCGCTGTCCTCTTCGCCCTTTAGCGTGGCATTGTGCGAACCGTGATGGCCCACCTTGTAGAACACACAGCGTCCAAGGAGGTCGCGGGCACTTTGCCCGTCGAAAGTCAAATCCGCCCAGGATATCCAGCTCCCGCGCTGTGCATCGCCGGTGAACAGCAGCGTCTTACTTGTGCCGGGCAGTTCGAAAAGAAGAACGAGTGAAGTATTGTTGACCTCGTCGTTTATCCTCAATGCCAGTGCCTCGGCCTGGTCCAGCCATTCACCGGTGATCCGTCGCCGGGCCAGTATCGGGTCCTCGGGGAGCGCTTCGCCCATGTAGCGGTCGACAAGCCAGGCGTGCGGCTCCGCGTCGTCGGTATCCGGTGCAAAATCGCGGTCAAGAATTGGTTCTTGTGGCAGGATGTGCCGCGGTGCAAATGGAGAAGCGCCGCCGGGCGCCCCCGCCGCGCCATCGAAAGCCGCCCCCATCCGTCGGCTTGCAAGCTTGAACTCCTCGTCCCTGCGCGGGTTTAGGCTTTTTAGCAGCTTCTCGTCCCGGGGCGGCCCGAGCGGATAGACCTTGACCCCGTCAACACCAGGCAAAGCCTTTGCCTCGCCATCGCGGGGATCGAGATAGTCGATCTTGTTCTCCCCCACATGATGGCGCAGCCCGGCAAGGCGCATCTTGTATTTGAACCCCTTGGGCTTGTCGATGGCCAACACGTTGGCAAAAGCCAGCGCGGTACCGCTTTGACCAGTCCGCGCGGTCAGTGCGGCGGGCGAGACGCCCAGTCGCCGCGCGGTTTGCTCCAAAAATTCATCCGGTGCTTGCCCGCCCGATTCCAGTTCGAACAGTTCGCGCACCATGTCCTGGGACGCGCCAGAAAGATCCAAGCGATTCATCTCGGCGGTGGCCATGGCCAGCACGATCAACGTATCCTCGTAATCGTCACGCAACCGGTTGGCCTCGTCATCGCTCGGGTCTTCGGTCCAGGCCAACCATAAACGCTCGATCTTCAACAGGCGGTTCACGGGGTGGTCGTCATCGCTATCGCCATATGGAAAACCACTGACGTGGTCCTCATGCTCGTGGGTCACCACGGCCAGGTCGATTGTACCGCCCGTGGCATTGGCTATGTCCTCGATCACCTCCTCGGTGTCGACATCGGCGTGAATGTGAGAACCGCCCTTCTTGCCGCAATCGATCAAGAGGAAAAACGGCTTGTCATCGTTCTGGGAGCGGCGGAAGCACAACAGAAAACAATCGCCATGGCCCAAACGGTACATGCGGATGGTCACGCCGTGGTCGGGTGCGCGCATTGGGTTGCGGCCGGGGGTGCCCGTCTGCGTCATGGCGTCTCCTCCGCAGCGTGGTCGTGACGGTGCAACGCGGCAAAAGCGTTTGGGTCGCGGGAAGGGTCTTCAGTCCCGTCAAAGGCATTGCGCGGCTGGGGCAAGCGCCCGCCAAGCTCGCGCCGCAGGTGCTCGAGCCCGGCGGGATCGTCGACTGTATGGAGGGTGCGGATCAGGCGACGGATTGTAAAATCCTCGGCATCGACAAGAAGGGTGCAGCCGGCGCGGTAAAGGAACTCCGCCTCGGCCTCGGCCCAATCTGCATCGGCATCGGCCCTTTCCTGCCGATCGCCTTCGAAGAAGCCGTTGCGGGTCTGGACGATCTCGATCACGTATTCGTCCTCGTGCTTGCCCCGCCGGCCCACGCGTCGAGCGCGGCGCACAGGCAGTACGTGCATGGAAGGCCGTCCGGTGATCGACGAGCGGCGCACAGAGGCCGCAGTATTGCTGTCGATGCAAAGGCCCAACACATGGGCGAGACTGTCGAATTCGGCATTGTTCGTCAGCATCCACACGAGCTTGGAGTAAAGCGTGCGAGTATGGAATTCAGACTCCCTGTCAAGGTTTTGACCCAGCGAATGCAGGTTTCGCGTAACAGCCTCATCGGGTGTTACCTGCGCTAGAACCGATGTGAAAGTACCCTGCGTACTCGACATCTGCATCCTGTTGACGGTATCGATCTTCTGGTTGTGCTTGGCCGCGATTCCGTCGCGGGCATTGTCGAGTTGCTTTATAAAACTGACTCCGGAACTGTCAGAGTAAAGCGTCTGCCTTACGAGCAGGTCGTTGTAGACCGTCTGCGGATCGGTGATCAGCGCACCGAGACTGCCGCGCACGCCCTCGATCGAAACCTCCAGTCCTTCAAGCGCTCTCCGCCCTTTAAGATCGGCAACTGTCTGGCTAAGCGTCGGCCACAAAAGAGTGTTTTCGGTGACGACTGGCATACTCTCAGGCACGATACCCCAGGCAGCGAAGGCCTCCAGGAAAGCGGTGCGATAACCGTCGGCATCCTCTGGGAAAAGGTCGTGATCGGCAGTCATGATGGCCCGCAGATAATCGCCGAAACTAACGGCGACGGGCGGCGTATAATCCATGGCTCGTATGCATATCCGCAGCACGCGCCGGGCGATTTTTGCTGCCTCGCGTGCCAGCCGTCGCGTCAAATCTGGGTCGATGCGTCCCTCACGAGGATGCCTGACCCGCCAGAGGCGATGCGGAAAAGGTCCGCCGATTGTCCGGTATATACATTCAGGAAAGCCCGGAACACCGCGGCGACCAGCACTTTGCCACGTGCGTGCGGCCCGCGCGCCTTGTCCAAAGCCTCGCGGTCGGGTTCGTACGGTTTCCATTCCTTGGTTTTGGGATCGGTGGCCCCAAGCGCACTGCGCAATGCATCGCTGCGGCCCAGTGTGCGGCCAAATTCCTGTGCCAGTTGCCCGAGCATTGACTGGCTTTCGAGCCGCCCGCCGGTGCGTTCAATCTGGTTCTCCAGCACCTCAGGGAAGGAGAATAACTGGAAAATCGCCACGAGGTCCGCAAAGGCCTCGTGAAGCGCCAACATGTCGGGATGTGAAGCCTCGGCAAAATAGGGGTGCAAACCATCAAGGATTGCGTGCACAGTCTCATGCACCACGATGTCATGGCTGAGGCAGGAAAAAACGGTCGTGCCGGGGATCGCACCACGGCTTTCTTCGCTGGCCTCGAAATAGCCGAAGAGCAGTGCCTTGTGAGTTGGGCTGTAGAAGGCATTCGCCTCACGCAGAGCGTGGGGGTAGATGCGCAACTGGCCGACGTAGCTGGTAGTCCACGTCCCGTCGATTTTCTCCTCGTATGGTGCCCACAAAACCGGGCGTCCCAGCGCCTCTTCAAAAGTGCTGATCGTGTTCATCGCCACCGCATAGACCATCTGCTGGTGGAATTGCGGATCTTCCTCGGCGGGCTCGAGCCCGTCGCCCGTCAGTACCCGCGCTTCGTTGAGGTCGAGCGGACGGTAAAAGCACTGACTGGCGGGGTCGTGATCAATCACCTCGATATAGCCGCCGCTTGGGCCAGGCTTTACTTCCTGATCGATATCCCACGGCAACGAGATCGTGACCTGTTTGATCTCGCGGTTGGCATAGGCACGTGCCGTTGTGGGATCGAAGGCAAAGACCCGAAGGCGTCGTGGTGGGTGCCATTCTCCGTTCAGGTTGGTCATGGCAAGTCAGGCAATTCTTCAGGACCGTCAGCGTCGGGCAACAGATATCGCCGGATCGAAGCATCGGCATGGGCATAGCCGGACTGGATGGCGGCGCGCATTTCGGCCTTGGCGAAGGCCTTAAGACGCGTGGGCAGGTCGCGGGCGATAACGAGGTCAGACACCGAAGGCTTGGCCCCAGTCCAGGTGTCGGGCAGCCCTACCGCAGTATCGCTGTAACGTTCGTGTGGGGTGGCAATGGTCCAGTATGCACCGATCCTTTCGTGTTTACCGTCGCTCAGCTTGTGGGTCAGCAGGTTCACTAACATCCGTTCCCGCCAGTTCACTGTAACATCCAGCATCGACATGACGACACGCTTCATGTGTCCCGTCAGGAAACGCCCCGTCTGGGGTTCGTTGTTGCCGCCTGCGTTCGAACACAGGATGATGCCGCAGCGCTTCCAGACCGGCTCCAGTCCCAGATTGTCATAGACCCCGCCATCGACCAGCACCGGGGATTTTCGGAGTTCTGGGTCGTCCAGCCGCCCACCTCTCGGAAAGCTCACATCTTCGCGGGAAAGTGACAGGCGCATCGGCGACAGTACCGGCGGGAAAGCCGAGGAGGCTGCTACTGCCTGGCTCAGCCGGATCGAGCGGACGGTCGACTGCAGCGCCTGCCAGTCGGCAAGATAGTCGCGGGTAAAGCGGAAGAGCCCGCCGGTTTGAAGGTTAGCCGCGCAAAAAATGAAACGCCGTGTGTCGGTGATCTTCGAGATGGGCAGGTTTTCGAAAACATTGCGGTCATAGCTTTTCGCCAGCGCGTTGCCCGCGGAAACACCGGGCAGAAAGCCCGCGATGCTTATCCCGACGTCGATCGACTTCTCGCAGGCGGCGATCACCGGCTTGGCAAGTAACTCGAAGATGTCTTCTTGGGGTGCAATATGATCTGGCCCCCAGCCGATTCTGTCCCAGTTCATCGCGAGGACGCCTGTAGTGATCGACCCGCCTGAGACCGAGGCGATGCGGCTCGCCCGACCGAGAAGGCCGAGTTCGTTCATTCGCATAAAGGCGCCTACGTGAAAAAGGCTTGCGCGATAGCCCCCTCCCGAGACGCAAATGCCTATCGCGGATGGGTCGTAGCTGGTTAGTTCGGACGGCTTGAAAAAGCCGGTTTGGTCCGAGGCCCTGAGATCCATGCCCCCTCCCTGACTTCTAAAATCACATCAAATCAATTGGCACGAAACTAGCATGAACTGTGTCGCCTGAACAGTATGGGGTCGTAGCAGGCGGGGCGTGGCCAAGTTTGGGAATTACAATGCCCTCTCGTCAAATGGCTTCACCGGTGAGCCAGTCCGGCATTCTTGTCGATGCGCGGCCGGATACTGCGGCTTCGACGCAAGCGTCAATGTTCCCGAACCGCACACTTCGCCCGGTCAGGCCGGTCGCATAATGCGCGTATTTCCCGGAGTTGGTCATCAGCGTGCGGGCGTTTTCAGGGAAAACTGGCTCGGTGATCGAACACCAGCAGATGTCGGGGTAGATTTTCACGCCTGTAGTCTCCAGATCGACGACAAAACCGGTCCGCCTAGCCTCCTTCAGCACTCCCCGCCCAACCGTGACAATGACGCTGGTGTCAGCGTGGACTGTCCGGCCATCAATGGTTTCGGCCAGTCTTCGAAGCTCGGTCAGTGAGACATGGGGGCTTCCGATCGCGACAAGATCGATCCGGGTTTGATCACCGTTCAACTCTTGCCACGCCGCGGCAAGATCGTTCCTGCCAAGATTTACCACGGACGCGTCGGGCGCGGGCTCCCGGTCTGCCTCGGGGGTATGACCGGCGATGTGGAACATCGGCGCACCCGACGTCGAGCCGAAGGCGGCGCTGAAAGCCTTCAGGTCATCGCGGTTGGGAGAAGCTTCTTGGAGTCCCGCGATAAGTGGCACCCTGTCCGGAGAAGACTTGCCGGCCAGCCACCCTAGCAACGGCCAAAATGACTCATCAACATTTGCTGGCATATCGACGTAAATTATGCGTTCCGGCCTGCGACCCTCATCACAATACACGCCCACGGCTGGTGCGCGTCCTGTCATCGCAACAAAAAGATCGAAGTAATCTGGGTGTTTGGTGGTCCGGGACCCCAACACGCTATTGGCGAAAATGACGGCATTCGATTCAGACCAGCCAAGGCACTCGCCTTTTTTTGGTTCATTGCCCAAAACGTAAGGAGCGCAAGTGAATGTCGCCCGTGCGCCCATCTTCACGTACGCGTCCGCCAACCGACTGGCGCGGTCACCGAAACCAGTCTTCACGCCCTGGTTCTTCCAATTCCTCCGATCAACAGAAATCGCGTTGATCGTCGTGGGAATTCTGACCCTCGCCCCCATTTCCATTAGACGCTCGGCGAAAATCAGGTTGGCAGAGTGCGCGAGAATGCAGCCATCAATATGGCCACGGGTCACATCCAGAAGGCTCAATGCCCCCTGGATGGCGGCCATCTGGACTATGATTTCCATCGCCAGCGCCGCTGCCTCGCCTTCACCTCTGGCGAGTATGTGTTTGTCGCGCTCAGTGAGGCGAAGATCGTCGCCGACGGCGGTTTTCAGTTCGACTTCAATTTCTGCGGCCTGGAGGCGTCCCTCTACCAAAGTGGCCGATTTCGCAGACGCGAATACCTTGTAGCGATCGCCACTTAACCGCAGGACCGGGACGTTGCAGCCGAATATCTTATCGGCGACCAGCGCTCCGAGCGTCAGGATTTCCTCGTCTTCACAGAATATCAGTGCCGCTGGCGCGCGGTCATTCAGCGCGAGTTCCAGAAGGACGCCGGATCCGCTGCATGAACCTCGGGACGTGGGCATCATCAGGATCCTACCTGAAACGGAGGTTCCCCTGTCTGGATGGTGCGCGTCGATGATCACGCCGGACTCCGGGTCAACACCGCCCCAGAAGCTCAGCCCGTCCTCCAGATGCAGAACGTTGCCTGTTGCGTCGCCCGGGACAAGCTGTAGGTCCACAGACTCCTGGTCAGTGGAAATGCTCACTCTCACATCCTTTTCTTGGTGCCGCGAATGCCGAACGAATTCTGAAGGCTACCGTGGAAAGTCGAAAGCGAAAACCGCATCTTTTGTCGCCTGAACGATCTCATCCGCCTGTTGCCGCGTCAGGCAAAGCGGTGGCGAGAATCCGATGATGTCGCTTTGCGGCATGGGCCGCGCGATTACGCCACGTTTGTTGATCTCGGCCACGACCCTGGGAATGACCGCGTCACCGGCATCGAACGGGTCAAGCCCCCTGCCCGGCGGTGCGAATTCGACCGCAGACAACAACCCCGCACCGCGCACTTCCACGACCGCTGGATGGTCTGAGAGGGCCTTCTCAAGCTCATCCAAAAGGTAGGAGCCGACCTCCCTCGCGTTTCGACAAGGCCCGGTTGATCGATCATTTGCAGATTGGCGATTCCTGCTGCCGCGCAAACCGGATGGGCCGAATAGGTCCAACCATGCCCGAAACCCCCGTGTGTGTCGGTACCCGAGGCGATCACGTCGAATACCTTATTCGAGACGATAGAGCCTGAAAGGGCGCATAGGCAGAGGTGAGGCCCTTGGCAATCCCAGTGCGGGAGCCTAAGATTTTTTTGCGAATGGCGCTTCTATGCCACCTCCAAGGGGCGGCCTTTGGGCAAAGCCCGTTTTTCCGTAATTCATATGTCTATGACACTCCACCCAGTCAACTTCGCGGATCGAAGCCGAGTCGTGTCAAAGCAACATTGTTCAGAGTGAGATCTGCCTGACCAGCGCCAGAACAGTGCTGGCGCTGGTCCTTTTTCCTACCACTCGCGGCCTAACGGTTCAGGAATTCAAGGTCGTACTTGTCTTCAACATCCGGAACCGGGTGATCCTCATGCAGCGATTTGGCTGTACCGTAGATCATGCAGATCAGAATTACCGCAATCGGCAGACCGGCGACAATGGACGCGGTCTGAAGTGCGCTGAGACCGCCGGCCAGCATCAGGACGCCGGCCACCACGCCCGATGTCACGCCCCAGAAAACGCGGAACTTTATCGGTGGGTGCTCATCGCCCATGGACAACATGGTACACATCACCAAGGTACCGGAGTCGGACGAGGTCACGAACCACGATATCAGCAGAATGGTGATTAGAACGGTCAGCGGATAAACAATCCAGGCGTAACCAAAGCCCTGCAGCGTGGTGAAAACGCCAGTGGCGTAATCGTTGTTCACCGCGTCGACGACACCGGCTTCATAGAACAAGTCCACACCCGTGGCCGCACCGCCAAAAATGCCCATCCACATCATCACAACCGAGGTCGGGATTAGCAGCACGCAGAAGCAGAATTGCCGGATCGTTCGGCCCTTCGAGACGCGCGCAATGAAAAGGCCGACGAACGGGCACCATGCGATCCACCAGCCCCAGTAAAAGATAGTCCACCAGCTTTGCCATTGAACTTCTGGATCACTGTTAATCCAGAACCCCATGGGAATGACGTTCCAGAGATAGTCGCCTATACCGGAGATCATAATGCCAAGAACGAAGGCCGTGGGCGCCAATATCAGGAAAAGCGCCAACAAGGCGATCGAAGCAATGACGTTGCACTCGGATAGAATCCTGACACCCTTGCCGACCCCCGACGCTGCGGACGCGGTGCCCGCCACGGTGATCAAGGCAACCAGAATAAGCTGATTTGTTTGCGTATTTTCCATCCAGCCTAGGTTTTCGAGACCCGCAGCAATCGGTGTCACTCCAAGGCCCAAGGACGTCGCAAGTCCAAAGATCGTCCCGAACACACCGACGAGATCCACCAGATGCCCCCAGGGACCGTAAATCCGATCTTTCAGCACCGGATAAAGTGCGGTCCGCAGGGTTAGCGGTAGGTCTTTCCTGTACGAGAAATACGCGAGACTTAGCCCGACCAGCACATAAAGCCCCCAGCCGTGGAAGCCCCAGTGGAAATTCGTGACGGTCACCGCCTTGACCGCGGCCTGTGTTGAGCCGGGCTCGCCACCCGCCTGCTCCAGGAACGGACTACCCTGGATGTGATACATCGGCTCAGCAACGCCCCAATAGATGAGGCCAGAGCCAAGCCCCGCGCTGAACAGCATACAAATCCAGGAAAAGGTCGAGAAGTCCGGTTCGTCATCAGGCTTGCCCAGCTTCACATCCCCGAACCGGCTAACCATAAGCCAGAATACAAAGAACAAAGCCGCGTTCACCACGATCACATAGAACCAATCCATGGTTCCGATAATGAAATCCTTTCCGGCTGAAAAGACCGCGCCAGAAGCTTCAACATCCGAGATCGTGTAGAGCACGAAGACCAGAATCATTACCATGGACGCAATACCCATGAGTGGATTCATTCCCTTGAACAGGCCGGAACTGGCGACCAGGTTTTCGGGACGTTGAGTGTTTTCGCTATTCATTGTTTATCCTGTCTGTCCTGGTTGCAGTTAGCGGGTTGTGCCCGAAGCGCCCTGACGGGCACCGGATGCCAGCCACGCCTGAAAAGCCTCTTCCAACCGCGCATGGTTCTGCGACCACCATTCGGCATCGGAAAGAATGCTGAGATTATCATCATAAGCAGGTCCGTTTGGAATCTGCGCAAGGACGTCGTCTGTCAGCAAGTTTAAAGACGACTTACGGGTCGGCCCGTTCGGCAGATGGCCCACCATACTGGCCAGCGACGTTGTGCTGCTGGCAAATTGGATGAACTCAACCGCCTCTTCCTTGTATCGGCTGCCTTTGGGAATCCCGAACAAATCAAGTTCGATAACCCGGCCATCCATAATTACCTGAAAGTCCGCGCCATCCTCTTTCGAAGCGGTTACGCCAGTGGTCGCCCAGATCATCGACATGGCGACATCACCTGCATTGAGCAGCCGAACCGGCTCTCGCCCTGCGCTCCAAAGTTGAAGTCCTGCGCGAATATCATTCATCTTTTCCAGGGCACGCTCGACGCCGTCTTCGGACTCAAGCATCAGATAGACATCCTCGCGCGCGACACCATCAGCCATCAGCGCCCATTCCATGATGACCGTTGGATCGTTGCGGATGGCCCGGGGGCCAGGATAGGTGTCGGTGTCGAAAAAATCGGCGATGCTGGTCGGCGGGGCGTCACCGAATTCCGAGGCGCTGTAGGCAAAAGCCGTTGCCCAAACAATGACGCCGACACCGCAATCGTTCAGCGCGCCCTCCACAAAGTCTTCGGAAGCTGGCGTGCCATCTGAACCCGCAGGCAAATCGATGCCAGATAGATCTTCTAACAGACCTTCGTCACAAGCGCGAAGTGAATCCGCTTGGGTCAGGTCAACGACATCCCACACAACATTCGCGCTTTCGACCTGATCGCGAATCTCGTTGATGCCTCCGTTGTAGTGCTCAACATTGACGCGTGTGTTCTGTTCGTCCTCAAATGGCCGCACAAAACCAAGCATCTGGCTGCGCATGTAGGGACCGGTCCACGAGGTAAAGGTGATCTCTGGCTTTTCAGGTGTGGCCGCGGCTGCGTCGTCTTGCGCATTCGCGGCAGTGAGCGGGATGGCAATCGCCACCCCAATTAGCAAAAAAAACGCCCTAAGCAGAATCGCTTCTGGGTTCCGCATAACACACACCTCCGTCAGTTGGTTTCGAAATCAGTCCATGCCTCCATAACATGGTTAACGCAATTTTCGATACATCAGGTTTAGCCGACTGTACCAGCGTTTACCCCTCCTGGCTCAAGGGCGGTTTTCCTTGACAGTGCCTTGCGAAGGGCCGCGTTGTTTTCGTGGGAGGGAACGGCCGTTGGCGCTTTATGATCGCCGTCACATATCGGGATGGCACAGAGGCGCTGAACGAGCGCGTGATTTGGCCAATCCTTTTGGGATATCGTGACGCGGGCCGCATTATCGCGACGTGGTGCGAGCTTCGTGAAAGACTTCGGTGCTTTCGCACCGAACGGATTGTTGTGGGTGTGGTTGAAGTAGTTCGTGACGGAGGCATGGGCCGCCGCGAACATCTGCAAGCTTCGGATTCGCAGGTCTTGCGGCAGGATTCAAATCTTTAAGGCGAGGAACTAGTCGTAATTGAATTCCACGAAAAGAGACGCCCAGTCGCTGTGCCACCCGTCGGAGATTACAGGCTTCATCGTAACCGCGTTTACCAGCAAGGCGCTTGGTTCGGGCAGAACAATGGCGAATTTGCCGTTGCCATCAGTTTGCAGCTCCGTTCGCTTTGTCCCACCTGACGTCTCTCGGAACACATTTATTTTCTTTGGCACAGCGCCCGTGTTCGACAGAAGCTGACCTTTAAGCTCAACTTGGTTGGGCGAGACGTCCACGTCCAACAAAATAAACTCCAGTGGAGACCCTTGATAGTCGTCGAATATTCGCGTGACGCCGCGAGGTACAACCGCGAGCTTTGCGTGGCGAGTATACGTTTCAGTAAATCCGCTTTTGGGAAGTCCCCTTTCTTGGTGCTGCTCGGCAATTCTGTCCAGATTTTCCAACTCGAGATATTCAAGAAATTTTTGCCAGTCGTGGTGTTCGAGCCGGCGCGGCTTTGTCCGATGGAAGATTGTAGCCCCGGCTTCGGGATCGAACGGAACGCGCGCCGCTGGTGTATCGCCGATCATGCCATTTATGGCGCCCTCTCCGCCGGCGATCCAAGAAAACGACTCGATGGAATTTGGAAGGTAGGGAAGCGAGGTGCCCTCAAGCATCTGCCCAACCTTCAGGTCGAGCACCAGTTCAGACGCGCCGCTATCTTCAATGACACTCCCTTCAATCCAGAACTCATGCGCCTCAGTGGGCGACATGCCGAGACCGGTCAGCAGGAGTGCGAAGGCAATCTCAACTCTCACTGGCATATCGATGATCCTTTTCCCTTGGACATGTGATTGCTTCAGCGGTCGCGGGTGAATTTTGGATGCGTGATGCCCATCACGAATTCGCCATGGGATGTGATCGACCGGATGCATCTTGGTGCGGCGCTTGCACCGTTCTTGCAGATATCCAGTCCGCAATAGGCGGCAGGATCGAATCTGAAACAGAAAGGAAACGAAATGAAAACAACTGCTTACATATCACTTCTCGCGATTGCCGTGTCGACCGGCGGCGCCTTCGCTAAAGCCCATGATCAGGGCGTTGCCGACGGTTCTTTCCCGGAAAGCACTTCTGACGTGGTGGAATCCATCGATGGTCCCGGCATCAGCTCTGTCGTCAGCGGCGGCGCTCGTGGCGCAGGCGCTTCGGCCAACCAAGGCGACAATCGTGTTGAGCCTGTTGTCGGCAATGGCAAGAACAGCCAGTAACGCCGGTTTCGCCGGGAAGGCCACGCTCTTCCCGGCGCTACTCCGGCTGGATTGCCGGGTTACTCGGGAAGAATCCGTATGGCCTGAGTTTCACCGATTTCCAGACAACCGACAGGGCGGGCCAATCTTCGACGCGGGTGACATGACGAAATCCAACGGTTGGCCAGAGTACGAGGTCTGCGTCACCTATCGCTTCGCCATTTGCATACACTGGTAGCCCAGCCCCGCCCGGGTGCTGGTTTGGAAGATCGCCGGCTGCTGCGCGCTCGTCCGGCGCCTGTCGCGTCACCCAAAGTGAGGCTTCGGAAAACGTACCGCGCCGCTGCGGCCAATCATCGGGATGTAAAAGCGAAACTGTGCCCTCCGGAACCAGTTGATAACCTGTCGGTTCGCCGTGTTCGTTCAGTACATCGGTGGACTCGATACGCCAGATCCCCGGGCCGGTTGGCGTCAACGGGCCTTCTGTTTCGACAACCTCGGGATCAATGTACCAGTAACTTCGGCCGAGTGGATTGTCGCGGGTGTGATCAGCGCGGATGTGCTCACGCAGAAGCCGGTTCGAGGCGCCGTCGATATCCAGATCCAGCCTCAACGAGAAAAAGTGGTCGTGAAATACCGCTATCAGATCGCGTGTGACCCGGTTGCCTTCTTTGGCATTGCCGCCTCCCGCCATTGCTTTTACGGCGTCAATTCCTGTGGCGCCAATCCTGATCTCAATGTCTCCTGAAGGTCCGAAAACCCAATCGAAGATATAGTCGTAATGGGCAATGCTGGCGATCGAGCGGATGACCAAGGCTTCGCCCGTAGCACCGGCATTCAGCCCGTTGAGCGCCTCGTAATGCCGCCAGACGGGGCCGCGCAGAGGCTCGGTGAAGGCGCAGATCGTACGTGGCCTTTCAATTAGGCGCGCTGATGCGGACAGG
>CAJICO010000397.1_pt1 | contig 16364 bp, 12 predicted proteins | sample 9199701 | NCBI WGS metagenome assembly CAJICO01 (sample SAMEA7708339, study PRJEB35096) | sediment metagenome | biome: marine neritic benthic zone biome [ENVO:01000025]; feature: sediment [ENVO:00002007]; material: shallow marine sediment [ENVO:03000034] sea grass bed [ENVO_01000059] ... | reverse complement strand
TTCACCAATGCCGCTTGAGTTTCATGCGGATTTTGCTGCGTCGCGTGGCGAATGAGGGTTGGACGTTCACGCGTCCGGTCTTTGATATCGATGAAAATGGCACCGGTACGGCGGTGTACACCGCGACCGGGCCAGAGCACAGGTATTCGCTTGTTGCTTTTGCCCATGACCTGCCCGACGAGATGCGATCGGACCGGGTGATCGCCGAGGCCTGGGATGCGACCTTTTCCCTGTTCGATGGCGTGCCGACCGAGGCGGACATTGAACGTCTTTCCAAGAACGTGCCTTTGCAGGAAGCCGGTCGGGTCAGCGAGAAAGAGTTGTCACTGTCCCGCGCCAACCGCTCTGTCCGGCTTTGGACGCATGTTGTTGATGCCCTCGCTTCGGGAAATCAGCCTGACGACGCGATGATCGACAGTGTCGGTTATCTTATGCGCACCACGGCGGTCTATGGCTCTGGCAAGTTCGGTGCAGCGGACCGCGAGAAAATTGCCGACAGACCCGAAATGGGGGTGCCGTTTCAAGCCGAGATGCTGTCGGTGTATCTGACCAGAACTTTCGTGCGCGATCTTGTTCAGCACATGGCACGGGCCAAAAGTGGGGATGGTGCCGCCAATCTGGACCCCGGTATCGCGCGGCGGCTGGGGATCGGCAACTCGACGGGGCTTGGCATGGCGCCTTTCATCGTCAATCACCCTGTGCTTTTCAACAACTGGATCATGGCGCGGGAAGAAGCGATTTCGCGTGTCAGGTCGATTCAAATGGCTTCGCCTGACGAAGTGACGGTGTTTCGCGATCGGTTGGCGCGAAGCGAAGTTTCGGTCGCGCGCTGGAGGTCCCAGCATCCAATCCAGATTGAGAAACTCGCCGCGTTGCAAAACGACCTGACCCTGCTCCGCACCTGGGTGGATGACAGGGATTTGACGTCGCCTGGTGCTTGGAATCGTTTGTTCGTTTGGGCCGAGCAGGCATTGAGCGAAGAAGGTCAGGAGCTTGTCGCCTCGCTGATCACGGAGCCTTACGGCCATCTGGTTGACGGGCTTGCCGATTGCATGGCCGACAGCAACGCGGCGGCGTTTCGGATCGATGGTTCGATGACGGTTGCCCAGGTTCGTGCGCTTCTTGAATCAAGCTTTGGCTGGGCACTGGAGAAAGACTGGCAGGAACGCGAGCAGTGCGCGCGTGCCTGGTATGTGTCCGAGGAAAAGCTGGAACCTCGGCTGGGAGAGCGGTTCGAGGAACCGATTGCGGAATACGAACAACCCCTTGCCCCGTCTCGCGATGCGGCGCTGACGTATGAAACGCTGGCCGATTGGGCCAGCGATGCCAGAATCGCCGAATTTTTGCTGAAGCATCCTGAACACCGGCACACTGTGCGGCGTGCTCAGATCAGTCTTGTCGCGCCCTACGGAGAAATTCGGGACAATACAATCAGCGCCCATGTCATGCCCATCGATATGCTGCGCGCAAAACTTTCGTTCTTCGGCGCCACGCACTTCGACCCTAGGTCAGACCGTTGGGTGCGGATCTGTATGTATGCCGGCGCCCCCTACCCCGACGAAATCACCCCGGAAAACGCGGATGACTGGGTGTTTCCGGATTTGGAAACATGAACGTTTCGTTGAACGAAGTTGAAGCAACCGCCAAGAAAGCCGCGCGTGGTGCGGGCTACCCTTGGGGTCTCGCTGAAGAAGCGGGAAAGGCCACGCGCTGGCTATGTGCCCGCAACATTGATGGATGTGCGGCGCTGGCAGCATTACTGAGCCGGATTGACCGGGAGGGTGCCTCGGGCGGGCCGCCTGACGCAAACAGCGAGGTTTGGATATCGGTTGGCGCTACTTTGTGCCCGCTGGCCACCGGGGCAGCACTTTCGGACCACGCAGACGAAATCACGGGCCGCGGGCTCCGGCTGGAGGAAGTTGCGGTTCCGATCCTGCTGGCCCCATTCGCAGCGCTGGTTGCTCAGCAGATCAAGCAAACCGTACGAATTGCCACAGAAAGTGCGGAGGTTTCCACCGACGGCGTAGAAATCAGCCAGCGTGGGAATTTGCCTGACCCTGCCAAATCATTGTCAGTAAAGATTGGCGGCACCCTGGGCGAGTATAATCCGCCCTGTTCCCGTGGGCATCCAGAGCCCCAGGCCTGGCGACAACTAAATGAGTTCGCGCACAGAACTTACGCCCCCGCGACCGAGGAGTCGCGGCGCCTGGGCGCAGGTGCCGGGCTTTCGGACAATGATTGAAGCGAGTGTGAGATGACTGAAACGACGAACATGAGCCTGGCAGAGATCGAAGACCTCAGCTTTCGCGCCCTGACCGCTGTCGGGACGTCCGAGACCAACGCCCGTCCGCTGGCTGTGGCGACCGCCGCGACCGAGGCGAACGGGATCGCGAGCCATGGCTTGGCTTACATCCCGATCTATTGCGAGCATGTTCAGTGCGGAAAAGTGGACGGTCAGGCAACGCCGACCCTGACCAAGCCCGCTCAATCCGCTCTGACGGTTGATGCCGCCAGCGGATTCGCCCATCCGGCGATTGACCTGGGCTTCGACAGTCTCGTGCCGTTGGCCAGGGCTCAGGGTGTCGCGGCGCTAGCAATCCGCAACAGCTACAACTGCGGCATTCTGGGGTATCATACGGCTCGCCTGGCCCGCGAGGGACTGGTGGGTCTGGGGTTCACAAACGCGCCAGCCTCGATTGCGCCATCTGGCGGATCAAAGCCCGTCGTGGGCACCAATCCATTCTCGATCGCTGTGCCGGGCGAAGACGGCGAGCCCTCTATCCTGATCGACCAAAGTGCAAGCACAATCGCAAAAAGCGAAGTGATGAAACATGCGCGCGAGGGCAACCCGATCCCGGTTGGCTGGGCATTGGATGCCGAGGGCAACCCCACGACTGACCCGGAAGTTGGCCTCAAGGGCTCGATGGCGCCATCGGGCGGCTACAAAGGTGTCGGCACCGCCCTGCTGGTTGAAACCATGGCTGCGGCCCTGACCGGCGCCACGCTTGGCATCGATGCCTCGCCTTTTTCCGGCACCGCGGGTGGTCCACCACGCACCGGGCAGTTCTTCCTGGCAATCAATCCGGAAATCACTGCTGGTCCGGGATTTGCCGCGACGATCGCTCGGCTCACCGACGCTATCCATGACCAGAAAAACGCGCGCCTGCCTGGCGATGGGCGCAAAAATCACAGGTTTAAGGCACGTGTTGAAGGGGTTAACGTAAGTAACGCCACACTTGAGAGGATCAAATCCATCACAAGTGAGTGAATCACTGATCGGAACCTAACCATCGTAGTCGAATTGCTTCTGATCTCTGACAATTCACTGTCGGCGCGGACCCGGTGGAAGTAAATCAGTCCGCTGCGGCCAACAATTCCATCACAACAACACGATCAGGCGTCGCGTTCCATGATCCATTCAACTTCCGGTGCCGCCACAAATCGCCATTTGCGCCGCGGCCCGGCCATGACGTTTAGGTAATACATTTCGAAGCCATATGGGGCGCCGCATGGGTGGTGGCCGCGCGGGACCAAAACGACATCACCGTCAGAAACCGCCATGGTCTCGTCCAGCAGTCCATCGTCGGTATAAACCCTTTGGATGCCGAAGCCCGTCTTCGGCTTCAGACGGTGGTAGTAGGTTTCTTCAAGGTAAGTGATGCGCGGGTAATCATCTTCATCATGGCGATGGCTAGGGTATGACGACCAGTGTCCTGCCGGTGTGAAGACCTCGGTCACAAGCAGACTGTCACAGTAGTCCTCAGCTTCCATGGCGATGTTGTTGATGTAGCGGGTGTTTGTGCCCCTGCCACGTTCGGTCAGGGTTATTCCCTCTGGTCCGATTCGCCGCGGATCGTGCCTTCCCGCTCCCGGAGCCGAGCAAACCGCCAGCACGCAGTCGGTTTCAGCGGTCACTTCCCAGTCGGTGCCATTCGGCAGATACAGACAGTGTGGCGGCGACTTCTCAAACACATCCATCCGATCACCCAATATGCCCCAGTCTCGCCCCGCGCCTTGCACCGAGACCTTCCCTTCGACACCAACGAGAACGACTTCACGGTCGCCGGTGGAGTCTCCCGCGAAGTCGCCCGATCTAAGGTGATAGAGCGAAAATCCCACATATCGCCAACTCGCGCTTTCAGGCGTGATCTGATGGACTTTGCCGCGATCTCCAAAGGGCTTTTGCAAAAGATTGGGCATTTGATGATTCCTTGGCGTCTTCTGGCGGGTTTGATCTGATCGCAATGCTATCGCCGGGTCGTCCGCATGCAGCTTTCCCAAGCTGTCATACCCAGTCTCTTCGCCAAATGTCGACGGAAGTCCTCTCGTTTTCACCGATTCTTAGACTCTTTCCTCGAAGAAGGCGCGGTCAATCGACCAAATAGCGAAGGCAGATTTACAGTGTTCAAGAACCTTAGCATCGGCGCGAAAACGACAATCGGCATATCCGCCCTGATCGCCTTCGGGATGGGCGTTGTCGGCGTGAGTATTCTGTCAATTGATAGGATCGACAGCACGCTGAACCAAATTACTGACATTGCCGCACCCACGGTTGAAACGGCGGCGGATGTGACCTTCTTTGTGAAAGAATCGCACAAAATCGGCATCGAGATTCTGGCGGACGAAGAACTTGCGGACATCGAGCAGCGCACTCAATCGTACAATGATGTTGTCCAATCGTACAACGCTGCAATCAAGGAACTCGACGAAATCGTGTCTGATCCTGTTCTGCAGGCCAAATTGGAAGAAACCGCTGGCGAATGGGAGGCGTTTTATAACAGCGCACGCAAAATGTTTGCCGCGCATGTGACCGAGCTTGAAGAGGAACTGAAAGCAGGCGTTCTGTTGGCAAATTTCGAGGTTGGCGGCACTCAACTGATTGCCCGCCTGGCCGAGATCGCGAATGCGCAGGAAACCGAGATGCAAGCAGCGGAAGACCGCGCCGATGAACTTGCCGCCATCCAGTCAACGACGGCCTCACAGCTAAACGATCTTATCGGCGAGCTTTTCGAGGTGGATTATCCCGCTTATGAGGCGGCTGTCCATTTGCAGCTGATCGTCGCCGTCTTGGAAGGGGCCGCCCGCGAATACTTGGCGTCCGAAAACCCGGCCGAACTGGAGGGCATACCGAAGGAATTCACAGATTCCTACGCCCTTGTCGCACCGCAGTTTGCAGTTCTTGCCCAACTTGCCGAGAGTGACGAGGAGCGCAATCAAATATCACTCCTCGAAGCCGACCTGGTAAAATGGGTTCAGAACACCCAGGCGGATGAGCAGCTCTTTGACACTCACCGCGACATGCTCAAGGCCGAGCTGGAGGCCGACCAGCTTGCCGAGGAAATGAATAACGCCGCAGCAACACTTATCGAAACACTGGATTCCGTCGCCAATGCGGCAGATGCGGTAAGTGACGGTGCCGACGAGCAGGCAGCACAGCAAGTCCGAACCGCTCAGGTCACGATGTTGTTGCTTTTGGCAGGCATGATCGGCGTCGGCGGGGCGATCGGAGTGGGGAGCAACAGGCTGATCAGCAAACCTATTCAAAAGCTTACCGGGACGATGGAACTTGTCTCGTCGGGTGACCTGTCGGCCGAGCTTGAACGGACTGAGCGTACCCACGAAATCGGCAAGATGACCAATGCAATGGTCGTTTTGCTCGAGAATTCAAGAAAGGCACGCAAACTGGACGAAAACCTCAAAGTGAAGGAAGCTGAAGAGGCTGAGCGCAAGATTGAGGCCGCCAAACAGGAAGCCGAACGCGAGGCGGAACTGGCACGCGAAAGGGAAGCGCGTGACCAGGCGGCAATTGCCGAACGTGCAGAGATGATGCGCCTCCTTGGAGAATCCGTTGGAAGCGTCGTCAGCCAGGCGAAAGCCGGCAACTTTTCATCGCGGGTCGAAGCCAAATTTGACGATGAAACTCTCACCACGCTCTCTTTCAACGTAAATGAATTGCTTGACGCTGTTGATAATGGCCTGGGCGCCGCCGGTGAGACCCTCGCCAGGATCGCAAAGGGCGATTTGACGAAGGAGATGGACGGCGAATTCCAAGGGGCATTCGGTGAGCTTCAGGACAATGCGAATGCAATGATCGCCTCGCTCAAGGATCTCGTCGGTGGCATTTCAGGCAGCACCGATAATCTTGCGGTGTCGTCGTCTGAACTGCGTGACACATCTGAGGCGCTTTCAAAACAAGCCGAGCAAAACGCTGCTTCCCTCGAAGAGACTTCTGCGGCCCTTGAGGAACTTTCGACAAGCATCAAGCAGGTCGATGAAAACATCTCGGGTGCAAACAGCAACGCGCAACTTGCCAGTTCATCCGCAAAGGATGGCAGTTCTGTCGCCGCGGAAGCGGCTGACGCCATGAATAGAATAAACGAAGCTTCAACCGAGATCTCCCAGGTGGTCGGTGTGATCAATGACATTTCCTTCCAAATCAACCTTCTAGCGCTCAACGCAGGCGTCGAGGCCGCGCGCGCGGGCGAAGCCGGGCGAGGATTCTCCGTTGTGGCATCAGAAGTGCGCCAGCTTGCGCAGCGGGCAAGCGAAGCGGCAAAAGAGATCGCAGACGTGATTTCACGGAGCGACGCGGCGGTTTCTTACGGTGTCACCAAAGTCAAAGACGCCGAAGTCTCGCTACAAAAAATCACCGAGAGTGTCATTGAAGTTTCAGGCCGCATCGAAGATGTCGCAAGCGCTATTTCCGAGCAGGTCAGCGGCGTGGCCGATATCAACTCAGCCGTCGCGCAAATAGATCAAAACACTCAGAAACAGGCGGCGTCGTTCGAAGAAGTCACGGCCACAAGCACGCTATTGTCTGGAGAGGCAGAGAGTCTCCGCCAGGCAAGCAGCCGTTTCAAAACAGGTGCAAACGTGGTGAGCATAAATTCGGGAGTTACAAACACCGCGACTATGCCCCCACGAACGAACCAAATCGCGGCTGGCAATCTCGCCGAAGAACAGGATTGCTGGGACGACATCTAGCGGTGCTTGTGGCTGTAGATTTGCCTGACGGGGCCCTGCAGATGAGCCATTCAAGGAATTGGAAAAATCCCGCAAGCCGCTCGTGAACTGATGTTGACCAGTGGCGGCGCCGATAGCGTTTGAGATCTCGTTTTTCTGGCTGGTCCTTGCCTATGCGGCGGACATTGCCGTCTCGGCCCAGCTCTCGAGTTGCGGACGGGTTCGAAAGCCCGGGAGATCTCTGACAACCTGCGTCTGACCCTTCCCTCTCGTTTCACTTGCCGGAATCTTTCTTATCGAGAGGGGTTTCTCGCCCGAGGCGCTTGGCCCGGGAAAAAGGACAGGTGCGCGGGTGCACCGCCCACGGCTAGTCGATAAGCAACCGGCCGAACAGCATGAGAAGGCAACCAAGAAACCCAAGGACAGGAAAAACCACCGGCACAACTATAACGTCGGAAGGCGGCGGGTCGCCGCGCTGTTTGATCCGAAGAAGTGCTGCGTTGACAAGTGCGAACACAACCAGAATGGCTTGGGTCGCCCGCTCCGCAAGCACATCCAATGGAAACCACAAGGCCAGCCCCAGAACCGCAAGTGTGATGAGCGCAGTGGCAAGAAGCGGCGTGCGCGTGACCGGGTGAACGCGCGCCAGGACGCTTGGCAGCCGCCCTTCCCTGCCCAGCCCGTACATCACGCGCGATGACATAACGATCAGGATTATCACGCCATTCAGCGTCGCGACTATGGCGATAGCGGTGATCAGAACCGGCTTTGTGTTCGTGAGCTCCCCGAAAATCAGACTGATGGGCGCGGTCGAAGCGCCAAGCTTGTCGATCGGAACGCTTAGCACGGCGACCGCGCTCACGCCGAAATACAAAACTGTCGCGATGACCAAGGTCAGCACTATGCCAATCGGAAGGGTGCGGGTGGGGTTTTTGGTTTCCTCTGCCAGATTGACCACGTCGTCGAAACCAATGAATGCAAAGAAGGCAAGAAGGCTGGCCATGAAAACAGAACTCAACGCGGCCGCGTCGGATACGGGTGGAAACACTTCGCCCATCCGGGAAATGATCCCGGGATCGGCGACAAGCCCCGCCAATATAATCGCCAGAAGCCCAAGAATCTCAATCGCCGTGAAGATCGCGGCAAAGGTCACGGATTCCACAATGCCCCAGGCAGCAACCAGGCCAAGCAACAGCAAAACACCGATCAAAATGACAGTTTGCGACAACGGTACAACCGTCATGACGTAGCCTGTTCCGCCCACAGCGATAGCAGCCGCCGATACCACGGCAGCTGCAATGATCAGCCCTCCGGTCAGCAGCGTCAGGTGAGCTTGCCTGAATCCGGCATCGACATACACAGCTTCGCCTGCGCTTTTGGGGAAGCGGCCAGACAATTCGCAGAAACTGCCGGCACTGAAGGCCATGGTGAGCGAGGCCAGCAGAAATGCCGATGGCGCGTACGCACCGGCAACCGAGACGGTTTCTCCGATCAGAACGTAGATCCCGGCGCCGATGGTCACGCCAAGTCCGTAGAACACCAATAAGGGCAGCGTGACAACGCGACGAAGCTTTGGTGTGTCGGTCATTCGGTCACCCGTTTTCATTCGCAGGCGGAGCCTGAACGAGATGCGTCAGTCGTGGAAGTATGCCACGGCTTTTCACGACAATGACATGACGACGCGCCACAGTCAGCAGTTCCGAAATCCGAGCAAACCCGCCGAACCTGACAGCTCCCGCATCCAGAATTCGCGCGTGCGTTCATACGGTCGTTTTCAAAGACAGTATCAAGCCTGTGGGATGCGACCGTGCGCTCCATCCCTCCAGTCAGGCGACAAGGTCATTCTTTGACATAGGGCTTACCGTCTGCCGCCGGCGCGCGTGCACGCCCGACGAGCCCCGCCACGACAATAATCGTTGCGATATATGGCGCCATTGCCAGGAATTCCGACGGAATGGGCGTTTGTAGAAGCGCAAGTTTTTGCTGCAAAGAATCGGCAAATCCAAACACCAGCGCCGCCATAAGCGCACCGACCGGATGCCATCGCCCGAAGATCATGGCGGCAAGCCCTATGAAGCCGCGCCCGCCCGTCATCCCTTCGTCAAACCGGCCAACTGAGCCCAGTGTAAACCATGCCCCGCCAAAGCCGGCTACCATGCCCGCGATCGTCACGTTTACATAGCGTGTTTTATACACGTCGATTCCCAGCGTATCGGCGGCGCGCGGATGCTCGCCCACAGCCCGCGCCCGAAGCCCCATACGCGTGTGGAACAAATAGTAGGTGGCAACTCCGACCATGATAAGCGCGCCGTAGACGAAGATGTTCTGGTTGAAAAACATCGGCCCAATGACCGGAATGTCACCCAAGATCGGCACCTTGATCGCGCGAAAGACCGGCGCGTTGTTCAGCGCACGGTACTCCTGAAACACCTGACTGCTTACGTAACTCGTCAGGCCCAGCACGAATAAGTTGATGACCACTCCGGCGATGATCTGATCCATGCGATAGGTCACGACAAGCGCGGCCAGGATGAACCCGAAGAGCCCGCCAACCGCAACTGCCGCCAGCAAACCCGGCACACCACCTGCCACCGACCCCACAAGCGCGCCGGTGAAGGCCCCCGCCAATAACATGCCTTCAATGCCAATGTTGACCACCGCGACCCGTTCTGAAAGCACGCCCGCCAGGCCACCCAGGGCAATCGGTACGGCACGCACCATGGTTGCCTGCAACATCCCCGTAAGCGAAAACGACTTGCCCGCCGTCGCCCAAACCAAGAATGCGCAGACCGCAACAAGCAACCCGATGCCCAACGGTAGCGCACCCCAACGACCACCGCCGCGCAAGAACTGCCGGACACCCAGAAAGGCAAGTATTGCAGAAGCGACATATATGAATGGCGAACCGCTTATGACAAGATTGGGTGCCGCCCAGACATCGGTTGGGCGCGACAACCGGAATGTCGCCAATCCCTCCGCTCCGGGTGCAAGGAAGAACGCACTTGCCACACCAAGGCCCAGCAGGATTGCCCCTGTGACGCGTGTCTGCCAACCCCGATTGTCAAACGATGTCATGCGCCATCCTCGCCCGGTTGCGACTTCTGAAAGCCCCAGGGGAACAGTGCCCGCACCAGCAGCGGTGCCGCGATAAAGACGATGATCAGCGCCTGGATGATGCCGATCAAATCTATGCTCACGCCCGCATCGACCTGCATCTGCCGCCCGCCGGCCTCCAATCCGCCAAACAGAAGCCCAGCGAAGAGAACGCCAACAGGATGTGACCGGCCCAGCAGGGCAACGGAGATGGCGTCAAAGCCAATCCCAGCCGAAAACCCCGGCGACGCACGATCCAGAACACCCAGAACTTGGTTCGCGCCGGCGAGACCTGCCAGGGCTCCGGCGATGCCCATGGCAAGAACAATTGTCAGGCCCGCGTTCATTCCCGCAAACCGGGCCGCAATGGGGTTTTCACCCGCTGCACGAAACTCGAACCCAATTTTGCTGCGGAACAACAGCCAATAGGCTAGCGCAACCATCGCAAGCGTCAGAAAGATGCCGGCATGCACCCGCAGGTTCGCGTCAATGAAAGTCAGTAATCGCGGCAGCTCGGCCGCGTCCGGCACAGATTTCGAGATGGGATCGGCCCGCCCTTCCTTCTGTATGAAAGGCGTTCGCAACAGATAATCCAGCAGCCTGTACGAAATGAGGTTCAGCATGATCGTGGATATCACCTCATGCGCACCGGTCGCGGCACGCAGCCAGCCGGCGATACTGGCATAAAGCGCACCTCCAAGCGCGCCCGCCAACAAGGCTGCGGGAAGTGCAAAATAGGCCGGCGCACCGGCAAGACTGAATCCGGCAACCACCGCGGTCAGACCACCGATAACCACCTGCCCTTCCGCGCCAATATTGAACAGCCCGGCCCGAAAGCCCAAGGCAAGACCAAGACCGGCCAAAACCAGCGGGGCTGCGGCGGTCAGCGTTTCTGAAATCGCATAAAGCGATCCAACCGACCCCCGCAGAAGCGCCAGAAAGGACTGGCCCACCGTCGGCAGGTCGACACCCGTTGCCAGCATAATGAGGCCACCAAGAATCAAGGCCGCCACGACCGCGAAGATCGGGACAATCACTAGATCTTCGAGCGTGGTTCTTCCCACGACACGCCCTGTCAGGACCTTTTCTGTGGCCTCGGTCATGCCGCGGCTCCCGCCATGGCAAGGCCGATCTCGCCTTTATCGACCGGTGCCAGATGGGGTACGAACTCGGCGACAATCCTGCCTTTGTACATCACGACGATCCGGTCCGAGATCGCGAGAATCTCGTCGAGTTCCGATGACACGAGCAGAATGGCATCGCCTTCATCCCGCGCCGCCATCAGGCATTCGTGGATATAGGCGATGGATCCAACATCAAGCCCGCGAGTCGGTTGCCCGGCGATGACCATGCGTGTGTCCCGCGACAGCTCGCGCGCTACGACCAGCTTCTGCTGGTTCCCACCGGACAAATGGTTGGCAGCGGAGTGAACCGAAGATGTCCGCACGTCGAAAACCTCAACAACTCGCGCGGCCTCAGCTTCGACCTTGCCCCAATCGATAGAAGGTCCGGTCGAGAACCGATCGTCATAATAGGTGTCGAGCACCAGGTTTTCCGCAACTGTAAAGCTACCGATCAAGCCGGCGCGCTGGCGATCCTCGGGAATATGCGCGATGCCAAGCCGGTGCCGGGCCCGCGGCGATGCGCGGGTTATGTCGGCACCATCGTATCGAACGCTGCCCGCCACAGGATGGCGCAAACCGGCAAGTGCCTCGATCAGGGCTGTCTGACCGTTGCCCTGAACACCGGCAATGCCAACCACCTCGCCGCTTTTGACCTCCAGCGACAGATCTTCGACCGCGACGGCGCCGTCGTCACGCAAAATAGTCAAGCCTTTGATATCCAACACAACTTCATGGGGGTCGAAGGGCGCCCGCGCGACCTCCAGATCGACGGGCCGGCCAACCATCATCTCGGCCAATTGCGTCCGCGTCAGTTCTTTCGGATCGCCTTCGCCCACAATCTCGCCCCGGCGGATCACGCTGATCCGGTCCGCGATTTCCAGGATTTCATTGAGCTTGTGGGTAATGAAAACTATCGCCTTGCCAGCATCGCGCAGCGATTTCACGATCTCGAAAAACTCCCCGACCTCTTGCGGCGTGAGCACCGCCGTCGGTTCATCCAGAATCAACACATCCGCCGAGCGGAACAGAACCTTTAGAATCTCGACACGCTGCTGAACGCCGACCGGCAACGTTTCGATACGCGCATCGGGGTCCACTTCCAGACCGTAGCTCTCGGTCAGTCTCCGCACTTCGTCGCGCGCTGTCTCAAGGTCCAGACGATCAAACCGGCCGGTCGGCTCAATGCCAAGAACCACGTTCTCGGCAACCGTGAATACCGGCACCAGCATGAAATGCTGATGCACCATCCCGATGCCCGCCCGAATTGCGTCGCCCGGTCCAAGAAAACGCGTGGGCTTGTCGTCGATGACAACCTGCCCTTCGGTCGGCTCGTAGAGGCCGCAAAGAACGTTCATCAACGTCGACTTCCCCGCGCCGTTTTCACCCAGAAGCCCAAGCACCTCGCCGGAACGGATGGTCAGGTTAACGTTCCGATTTGCAACGACCGGCCCGAACCGTTTGGTGATGTTCCGCAATTCGACCTGCATGGATTGCGCTCACTCCGAGACAGACAGCGTGCCGTCGATAATGTCGCTTCGAAGCTGGGCGATCTCGGCTTTCAGCGCATCCGGCACAAGTGCCTCCATGTCATGGAACGGCGCCAGATCGACCCCACCATTTTCCAGCGTACCAACCAGCAGCCCGCCTTCGAACGTTCCCTGCATAACCTGCTCGATCACCTGCTTTACGGTCGAGTCCATGCGCTTGGTGATCGAGGTCAGATACACATGCTGACGTTCGCTGTCGGTGAAATAGAGATCGGCATCGACACCGATGATCTTGAGCCGCTCAATGCCAAGCTCGTCTGCCAATGTGGCCGAGCCGAGTCCGACCGGCCCGGCAACGGGCAGAACGATATCCGCACCCTCATCATACAAGTTTTGCGCAAATGCGCGGCCGTCATCCAGATTGTCAAAGTTGTTCGTAAAAAGCCCCTCGCGCGAGTCCAGATCCCAACCAAGCACAGCGACATTGTCACCCTTCACGGCATTCCAGTGGTTTGCGCCGCGCACAAACCCATCCATGAAGATCGTAACCGGCGGAATATTGATGCCGCCAAACGTGCCGAGGATCTTCGTCTCACTCGTTCCAGCGGCAAGATATCCCGCAAGAAACGCGGCCTGATCTGTCGCATAGACCTGGCCCAGTACATTCGGAATTATCGGATCATACGCGAAATCGACTATGGAGAAGCGCTGCTCTGGATTGGCCCGCGCGGCCTTCTCGGTTGCATCGCCCAAGAGGAACCCGACCGTGAAAATGACATCGCAATCGCCCTCAATCAGAGCGTTGATATTGGCCTCGTAATCGGTTTCAGCCTGAGACTCGAGAAATCGCCCTTCGACATTGAACTCGGCTTTCGCGTCTTCGACTCCCTTCCATGCCGTCTGGTTGAAGCTGTTGTCGTCGATCCCGCCCGTGTCGGTGACCTGGCAAGCAGTGAACGCCATGGCCGGGGTGCTCAATGCCAGTGTTGCGCACAACATCATGGCAGAAGCGGATTGGTAGGTTTTGATGCGCATGTCTCGTTCCTCCTTCGAGATGCCTTGCACCAGTCCTACCCGAACCACTGCGGCACGGATTGAGATCGATCAATCCGCATGTTTCACACGCTGGAACCCGGGGATAACCGTCGGCGATCTGGTTCACAGCCATGGCCGGGAAGAGAGAGAAGCCCGAACTGAGGTCCCTGGTTCCTGAACACTTGCGGCGTTCAGTTAAGGCACCATGACTTGGCCAGCGGGCTATATACGTAGCGGTCGCAATGCCTGTTGTTGCGATTGCAGGTACGATGGAATAGCCACAGTATATCCAAAATGGATCATACTTCGCCTTCTGATCTGGGAGATTTTATTTGGAAATCATCAAAGCCAGTCTAACGCCTTACAATTTAACATTCAAAGGCGGCGGAACGTACGTTTCGTCTGTGGCTGCTCTATCCTCGGTGAATCACAGATTGTTGGAAGTAGAGCTGGAAAGTGGTTTGAAAGGTGTCGGTGAGGTTGCACGATATCCCGTCCTCAATACAACCGAGACCGAACAACTGGAAGACGCCGCAGTTCGCGAGATTGAGAATTTAAGCTTCAGTCAGATCCCAAGAATTATTAATGATTGGCAAAACAGAGGCCCGGCAATGCGCGGTTTGGCTTTTGCGTTGGACACTGCATGGTACGAAATCGTCTCTCAGCAAACTGGTCTGCCAGTTTCGGTGCTTCTGGGCGGACCTGCTTCGGGCGAAGTGCCAGAGATACTTTCGATTTCCGCAGGAATGACAAACGCTTTGATCGAGCAGATTAAGAAGGACAAAGGTTCAAGGCGAACTATCCAAATCAAGCTTGGTGTCGGCGACTTGGCCGATGACATGGAAAGTGTGAGAAATATCCTCCCGGTGCTGGACGAAAACCAGCTACTGATTGCTGATTTCAATGGGGCGTTGCCTATGAATACTGCGCTTGATGTTCTTCCAAGCCTGAGTGACCCAAAGCTTTTGTGGGAGGAACCTTGTAGTTCATTTGACGAGAACGCCGTTGTTTCTCGGAAATTGAACGGCCAAATAATGCTCGACACATGCCTATCAGATATTGATACTTTCGTCAGGGCAATTTCACTAAGTGCGTCTGCGGTGGTAATCAAACCTGCATTACTAGGCGGGCTGACTATTGCCAAAACAATCCGCGATATTTGCATTGCTTCAGGAATAATAATTCGAATCGACGCCCTGGTCAGGCCAAATTGCAGCCCACGCGACATTGTCCCTTGCCATACCGGTGCCGAAATCTCAGATGATCGGATCGATTGATCAAACCGAACCGCTTGAAACGGAAAATAACTTGATTGCGAGATCCAAACCCGGATGGGTAGGAATTGACAATAGCGGCTTTCAGATAGCGCGATAAGCAGGCACGCTTACGGCGCCGTAATGCAAAAACGACGTAGGTCTGGTGAAAAACGCAGAGCCACTCTACTGAGTGTTCATGTTGAAGGCGTCGCGGTAGATGCGCCAGCTGCCATCATCCTGTCGGCGGAAGATCGTAAGGAACTTTCCATCGACTTTTTCCCCGACTTTGAAATTCCCACTGGAGAACGCCCAGTCTCCCACGACCACGACTTCGTCCGCGACAATTGACATTGATGGCGGCTGTGACTGCGCAAAGACATCGGGGATGACTTGCGAGAATTTTACAAATCCTGCTGCAGGCACACCCGGAACCATCCTTTTGCCGTCACTGTCCCAAAGACCAAGCCAAGTCTCTGCATCGCCTGCGACACGAGCGGCGCTGTAGGTCGACCAGATTTCAAGGATGGCATTTTCATCGGCAGTCGTGTCCGCAGCCGCCGAGCCAGAAACGGCACAGGCGACGGCCACAGAAACAACGAATATAACCCTTCTTAGCCCCTGTATCATCGGGTTCCTCCAACATTAGATTCCAGACTGTTTACGTATAAACCTCGCGGAAGGCCGTCGCCTTGACTATTATCAAGCGACTGCGGGGCGCTAGTCGCGCAGATTGCGCTGCACCCGGCGTACATGGCGAAGCGTGTCTGTCAGCATTGCCGTCATGAGGCCGAACATTAAGAATCCGTTTGCGCCGGTCATACCGCCAAGCAAGCGGTGATCCTGCGGGACGGTAACGTCCCCCAATCCCAGGGTCGTGTAGGCGACGAGCGAAAAATACACCGCCTCTTCCAGGGTGCTGAACACCGATAACTGCAAGAATATTATGGCCCACAGCCATACACCCATGGTCATCATCGACATCGTCGACAGCACGGCAATGAAGATGACAACAAGGGATTTTGTCGGGTGAGGCGGACGTCGAAGCCAGGCTTCCATCCGCAACAACGCCTCGTTGAGAACCCACCACGTCAGGGCAGCGCCAATAAGCGATACGAATGTGATTGCAGACCCAAGAAAGAGTTGCTCGATCATGATCCGGCCATCCTTCCTCTTTGCCGCCCGGAATTCAGCAACCGATTGGGTGTGGCAACCGACTACCCCCTGTCCAGCCGGAACGGTCCGGTGTTCGTGTTAATGCATGACCGCTCCGGGGTCCAATCCGGGCCATTTTTGCCGTCGGGCGACGCTGTAGACACCAACCGCAACCGTCGGGTCGCAGTTTTCCATTGCAATTTTTTACTAATGGTGAAAAAAATTCCTAAAAGGGGGGCAAGCAAGCATGGGCG
>CAJICO010000479.1_pt1 | contig 16595 bp, 18 predicted proteins | sample 9199701 | NCBI WGS metagenome assembly CAJICO01 (sample SAMEA7708339, study PRJEB35096) | sediment metagenome | biome: marine neritic benthic zone biome [ENVO:01000025]; feature: sediment [ENVO:00002007]; material: shallow marine sediment [ENVO:03000034] sea grass bed [ENVO_01000059] ... | reverse complement strand
GGCGGTGCAGCCCCCGAAGGTCGAGATGTCGCGGAAATAGTTCATGGGATCAGCCGCGTCATCTTTAAACATTTCAAAGACTTCCTCGGTCGTTGCCATGCAGGCAATGGCGGCATAACCCGAGGCCACGCCCTTTGCCATGGTGACGAAATCGGGTTTGATGCCGTACTGCTGGTAGCCGAACCACTTGCCGGTGCGCCCGACGCCGCAGACCACCTCGTCGATGTGCAAAAGCACATCGTATTTCGCGCAGATCTCCTGGACCCGTTCCCAGTATCCTTCGGGCGGCACGATCACGCCGCCACCCGCGGTAACCGGCTCGAGGCAGAGCGCGCCCACGGTGTCGGCGCCTTCGCGCAGGATCACCTCTTCGATCTGGTTCGCGGCCCACTCGCCGTAGTTCTCGGTTTCGACCTGGGCGCGGTATTCGAGGCAGTGGGGCACTTCCACGAAACCGGGCGTGTAGGGGCCGTATTGGGCATTCCGTTCCGGCTGACCGCCAGCCGAGAGACAGGTGATTGTGGTGCCGTGATAGTCCCGCTCGCGGAAGAGGATCTTGTGCTTCCTGCCGCCGTGCTTCTTGTGAGCGATCTGGCGAACCATCTTGAAGGCTTTCTCATTCGCCTCAGAACCGGAGTTCGTATAGTAAACGCGCGTCAGGCCGGGCATCCGCTCGGACAGTTGCTCGGCGAATTTGGCGCCGGGAATCGAGCCCGCCGACCCCGCAAAATAGGGCATCTGGAGAAGTTGGTCGCGCACCGCATTGGCAATACGCTCGCGCCCATAACCAACGTTGACGGTCCAGACCCCGCCCGACACCGCATCGAGATGTTCCTTCCCGGTGGCGTCCCAGACGCGCATGCCCTTGCCCTCGACCATGACGCGGGGATCGATGGTTTCAAACGGCTTGTGCTGGATCAGATGGTGCCAGACGTTCTTGCGATCCGCTTCGATTACGTCGCTGATGTCGTTGGGGACGATGACCATGGCAAGCTCCTCCGAAAATAATCCGCGTCCATCTGAAGCTATTCGGAGAAACGAGATAGGGCCAGAGGATCCTGCCCGGTATAGCCAGATGCAATGGAGTATCGCCCAGATGGAAACAGTGCCACAAACTCTCCCTTAAGTTGATCTGCTTTCGGTAAAGTTTTCCGCTTTCTGGCGTTACTACTTATGCGGTAGTGAATTTAACCAGTAGCACCAGAAAGGTGAGACATGTTTATGAGTAAATCCGCCGGTATTGCCGGCGTCATCGTGCTTTGCGCCGCGGGATGCAGTTCGGGCACGTCAACCCTCATCGATGCGCCTGACGAAAGTCCGGCCCGGATGGCCAAAACGATCATTCCGGGCGATTGCCAGACGGCCGAGCCGCATTGCGAAGGTGACTGCGCCTTCGGTTCTGCGGCGCGGGCAACCCCTGATCCTGTGCGCCTGGTCCGCCTGGGTGACGGCCAGTGCGAGGACGGCGTGACCTTGACCGGCGAACTTCCTGCCGCGGAAGCTGCCGCGGCTGCCCCTGAGGCGGCAAGCCCGGACTCCAAATCCCAGTCGCAGGCCAATTCCGGGCGCGGGAATGGATCGGAAGGCGCTGATCCCGGAAAATCCGGCGGCAAGAACAAGGGCGGCGACGAGGATTGACTTGCGCGCGTCAGCCCTCGGCTGGCGCATCGATCAGCGCGCGAATGATGGCCTTGGCGCTTTCGCTGTTCCACTCGGCATCGCCACGCATACGGGCGATTTCCTGACCCTCGGGGTTCAGGATCACCGTGATCGGCAGGCCAAGCACCCCCATTTCGCGACCGAGTTTTTGGCGCGGGTCGAGGTAGAGCGGCAGATTGTCGACTTCGATCTCATCAAAGAAGCGGCGGATGCCGGGGATCGCGTTGCGCCCGGTCGCGATTGTGACGACCTCGAACGCATCACCGCCGAATTCTGTCTGCAGCCCTGACAGCATCGGCATTTCCTTGCGGCAGGGCGCGCACCAGGTGGCCCAGAAGTTCAAAAGGATCGTCTTGCCCTGAAAGTCGCTTAGATGAAATTCGCCGCCCTCGGGGTCGGTGAATGAGACTTCCGACACAGGCGCCGGATCTGAGAATATCAGCTTCTTCATCGTGCCTTCGCGCAGCGCTTCAAGCTCTGCCGTATCGGCCAGAGCGGCATTTGCAGTAAGCGCAAGCCCCGTGTAGAGGACGGCAAGCAGTTTTCTCATCAAGGGCTCCCTTCCGGAGGCGATATGACCGACGACGCGAACCAGATGTGGGGCGGCCGCTTTGCCGCCGGTCCCGATGCCATCATGGAGGCGATCAACGCTTCCATCGGCTTCGACCAGCGGCTTGCGCGCCAGGACATCGAAGGCTCGCGTGCCCATGCGGCGATGCTCGCCGCTACAGGCATCATTACGGATAACGATGCAAAGGCGATCCGGGAAGGTCTGCTCACGGTCTTGTCAGAAATTGAAGGGGGAACATTCCGTTTCCGGACCGAGCTTGAAGACATTCACATGAATGTCGAGGCGCGCCTGACGGATTTGATCGGAGAGGCCGCGGGCCGCCTTCACACCGGCAGGAGCCGAAATGATCAGGTGGCGGTGGACTGCCGCATGTGGGTGCGGGGCCAGTGCGATGCGGCGATTGCCGGCGCCCAAGCCCTGCAGCGGGCGCTTCTGACGCAGGCAGAGGCGGGGACGGAATGGGTCATGCCCGGGTTCACCCATCTCCAGGTGGCGCAGCCGGTAACCTGGGGACATCACATGTTGGCCTTTGTCGAGATGCTTGGCCGCGATGTGGGCCGGTTTTCCGACGCAAGGGCGCGGATGAACGAATCGCCGCTTGGATCGGCGGCGTTGGCGGGCACGTCCTTTCCCATCGACCGGCAGGCGACTGCAGAGGCGTTGGGTTTTGACCGCCCGATGGCCAATTCACTGGATGCGGTCGCCGACCAGGACTTCGCGCTGGAATTTCTGGCGGCAGCGTCGATTTGCGCCATGCATCTGTCGCGGCTGGCAGAGGAGTTGGTGATCTGGTCTTCGGCCCAGTTCCGCTTTGTTACCATGTCCGACCGATTCTCCACCGGTTCGTCCATCATGCCGCAGAAGAAAAACCCCGATGCCGCGGAACTGGTGCGCGCCAAGGTGGGCCGGATCCTGGGGGCAACCGTTGGGCTTTTCGCAGTGATGAAGGGGCTGCCGCTTGCCTATTCGAAGGACATGCAGGAGGACAAGGAACAGGTCTTCGACGCGGCCGATGCCCTGATGCTGGCGCTGGCGGCCATGGAAGGGATGGTGCGCGACATGGCGGCCAACCCAGAGGCCTTGCGCGCCGCGGCTTCGGCCGGGTTTTCCACGGCTACTGATTTGGCCGATTGGCTGGTTCGCGAGGCCGGGCTGCCCTTCCGCGAGGCGCATCACGTGACCGGGCGGCTGGTGGCGCTGGCGGAACGCGAGGGCAAGGATTTGCCCGATCTTTCGCTCGATCAGATGAAATCCGCCCATGAGGCGATCACCGAGGGGGTCTTTGATGTCCTTGGCGAGGACAATTCGGTCAGAAGCCGCACATCATATGGGGGAACGGCACCTGAGCGGGTGCGGGAGCAGATCGCGGCCTGGAAGGAGCGTCTGGGATGAGATGGCTTGGCGTGGCGGCCTTTGTGGCACTGACGGGATGTCAGAACCCGACCCTTGGCGTATCGACAAGCATCGGCGCCGGCGGTGTTAGCGTTTCACCCACGCTGTCGGGCAATGTCGGTGGTGTAGGCGTGGCGGTGTCGCCTTGAGGATCCTTTTGCTTCTGGCGGCGCTTGCCCTGGCGGCCTGCGGCGTCGATGGCCCGCCCGAGCCCAAGGCCACGGGCCTTTCCATTTCCGGCGAAGCCAAGATCGGGATCGTGGGAGAGCTCTGATGAGCGTTCTCAGGATGATCTATCTGGCCCTGGCCGTCTGGGGCGCAATACATCCGATGTACTGGTTCGTAACCTACATGCGCGAAACGGGCACCGGTCTGTCGGGGCTGATCGATGCCTGGTATGTCAATGCGTCAACCACGGGTCTTACCTGGGACCTGACGATTGCGGCGATCGCACTGACGATCTGGGTGGTTGCGGAAACCTGGGTCAGGAAGAACTGGTCGGCCCTTCTGGCAATCCCGGCAACCTGGTGTATCGGCGTCAGTTGCGGCTTGCCGCTCTATCTTTTCCTGCGGACCCGGGGCGTCGACTAGGCTTCGACCAAATCGTAGTGCTTGATAGTGCGGGATTCGACCAATTCGGCTTCGGCGGGATCGATGTGAGGGCTTTCGTAATCTTCGCCTACAAAGGCAATCAACGAGGCGAGGTCCTTCCAGACCATTACAAAGCTGAACTCTCGCGGACTGTTCGCGCGCGCCGCGCCCGGTAATACTGACACGATACCATCGGTGCCATTCATAAGTGGAATGGCCGTTTCATGAAAAAACCTGCTGAATTCCGCTTCTTTCCCGGGGCGGATGACAACCTGAAAAATCCGCATGATCATGGTGTGCTCCTGAAGCTGATAAGCTTAAGAAGACTGTACCACGATCAGGCGTAGGCGGGGCGCGTCTGGGTCAGCGGCTCTGGCCATTCATCCAACCCGAAATGCACGCGCACGCTTTTTGCGCCCGGAAATGCGTCGGCGAGCGTCGCGGCGGGCACGTCATGGGTGCCGGCACCGCTATCACCGGCTTTGAAGCGCACAAGAATGGGCATGACCTTGCGATTATCGGTGAAGGCACCCGTGGGCACAGCTACCCGGTTCACGCCCTCTTCAATATCGCTTTTCACCATGTAGGAGATACGGCGTCCGCTTTGGCGGATGGCATAGGGCAGATGGTTCGTGTGCGGGACATGAGGCGCGCCCGAATCCTTGATGACATTCGTTATGTGGGCCCGGAGCGATTTCTCTTCCGGCTCCGGCTCGGCAAGAAGGGTAATGTCATCCAATAGTGTGCGGCATTCGTTGGCGTCGGCGTTTTTCAGGTTGTAAACCCGCGAGGTCATTGCGGTGCGCAGCCGCCGCGGCGCGACATAGGAACTGGTGTCGACTTCGCTACTGGCGACCGGAGGCGCGCTGGCACGGCGCGATTTCGGGCGGAATTTCGTGGCGCCGGTATCCTCGGGCGCGGGACGTAACCTGTCTGCCGCGCAGAAGCCATTGTCATCCTTAAGAAGCGTATAAGCTTCGTTGATCTTCGCAAATTCGGCATCCGTGCTTTCGCCCTGATCGGGGTGCTTCTCTTTGGCGAGTTTCTTGTAGGTGGCGCGGATAACCTCTGGATCAGGATGACCATCCAGTCCGAGGACTTCCAGCGCATGGGCCCTTGCCTGGGCTTTTTCAAAGAAGTTCATTTCTCACACTCATACTACCACTACGCGATCTCGCCCGAGGCCGCCCCGACACGGGCAAAGCGAGGCATCGCAACTCATCACTCACGCGCCGATTTCAGTGACGCAAGATCATTACAACCTAAGAATGTGCGCTCAATTTGACGGAAATTGACTTCTTTTGGGATGAATATGACAGATCAGCCGCCTAGGTTAAGGTCCCGCCCGTCCGCGGCAGCGCTCTGTAACCCTTTCTGGTGGCAGGGCAAATTGACCGTGCCATCGTACCAGGGTACCCGCTCGCCCCAGAAAATGTGGCCCTTTGGCCGATAAAGTGACCGGTCGTCGAGGCTGGGGGCATAAAGATGGGTCTCATCTTCGAAAACCTGCGATTCAAAGCTCATGGGTGTCCCGCAGGTGCCGCAGAATGAGCGGACGACCTTTTCGGAAGACCTGAACGTTTTGCGCGGACCATCCCAGGTGGTGCCTGCTTTGAGAACGCCGAACCAGCTGACGTAGTCGGCGCCAGCAGCCCGCTGGCAGTCCTCGCAGTGGCAAAGCGCGGCCCAGAGAATCTCGCCCTCGGCGGCGTAACGGGTTGCGCCGCACATACATCTTCCCGTGATCATTTATGCCTCCTCGGTTGCGCAAGGCTTGCCTTCTGGGTAACACGCGTCGCCGGGCCGAGGGAGTGTCATGGATCATTTTCTCTACAAGAATGGTGTCTTGCACGCCGAGGACGTGGCGATCCCCGAGATCGCGGCGGCTGTCGGCACGCCTTTCTATATCTATTCCACCGCGACGCTGACCCGGCACTACAAGCTCTTTGACGAGGCCCTCGACGGATTGGACCATCTTGTCTGCTACGCGATGAAGGCCAATTCCAATCAGGCGGTGCTGCGGCTCATGGCCTCGCTGGGGGCAGGCGTTGATGTGGTTTCCGGTGGTGAATACCAGCGCGCTATCGCGGCCGGGTTTCCGGGCGAAAAGATCGTCTTTTCCGGCGTCGGCAAGACCGAAGAAGAGATGGAACTGGCGTTGAAGGGCGGCATCCGCCAGTTCAACCTGGAAAGCGAACCCGAGATGCTTGCGCTCTCCAAAGTAGCGGCGCGGCTGGGCGTCACGGCTCCCGTTGCCCTGCGCGTCAATCCGGATGTGGATGCCAAGACACATGAAAAGATCACCACGGGCAAGTCCGAGAACAAATTCGGCATGCCCATCGCGCGGGCGGCCGAGATCTATGCCGAAGCCGCCGCCCTGCCGGGTTTGGAACCGGTGGGCATCGATGTTCACATCGGCTCTCAGCTGACCGACCTGGCGCCTTACGAGCTTGCCTATTCGCGGGTTGCCGAACTGACTCACCAGCTCCGTGCCGAGGGTCATGATATCAAGCGCCTCGATCTCGGCGGCGGTCTGGGTATCCCCTATGAGCGCTCGAACACAGCACCACCGTTGCCCATCGAATATGGCGAGGTGATCAAGCGGACTGTGGGTGATCTGGGTTGCGAGATCGAGATTGAACCCGGGCGACTGATCGCCGGGAACGCGGGTTTGCTGGTGTCCGAGGTCATTTACGTCAAATCGGGCGAGGACCGGGAGTTTCTGATCCTCGATGCAGCGATGAACGACCTGATTCGGCCCGCAATGTATTCGGCGCACCACGACATTGTCCCCGTGGTCGAGCCTGTAGCGGGGGTCGAGATGAATCCTTACGATGTGGTCGGCCCGGTCTGCGAAACCGGGGACACTTTTACGCGCGGGCGCGTGCTTCCCCCTGTCAAAGCGGGCGAAATGGTCGCCTTCCGCTCTGCCGGTGCCTATGGGGCGGTCATGGCCTCGGAATATAACTCCCGGCCCATGGTGCCCGAAGTCATGGTGCAGGGGCATCAATTTGCCGTCATTCGCGCGCGGCCCACCTATGAAGAGATGATAAACCGCGATAGCATTCCCCCGTGGCTCGAAGGGTAGGTTTGGCCTGCTCTGGCCCTATATAGAGGTCAATGACCGATACAGGACAGCACTCGAAGGCAGCTGAACGGCGGCTAAGGTGGCCGCTGAGGCTGACGCACGCCGGTCTGATCGCCGAGCGTGTGGTGCGGTCGTTCTGGCCCCTGTGGTCGGTTTTGCTGGTTGCGCTGGCGGCCCTTCTCCTGGGATTTCATGAGGTTCTGCCGCTCGAGGCGGTGTGGACGCTGGGCGTTGCCGCGGTTCTTGGCGGGCTGACGGCCCTGATCTGGGGGGCGCGCAAATTCCGCTGGCCATCGCGTGCTGAGGCGCTGGCGCGGATCGACGCAACGCTGCCCGGGCGCCCAATTGCCACGATCGCCGATCATCAGGCGATTGGCGCCGGTGATCCGGCTTCCGAGGCGGTCTGGCGGACTCACTTGGCACGAATGGCCGAGCGGCTGAAGGCGGCGCGCGCGGTCGAACCGGATCTGAGACTGTCGCGCCGTGACCCCTTTGGGTTGCGCTATGTGGCGCTGCTACTTTGCACGGTCGGCCTGATCTTCGGGTCTTTCCTGAAGGTCGCGACGGTGACCGAAATATCCACCGGTGGCCAGGCGCTAGCTTCGGGACCGGCCTGGGAGGGCTGGGTCGAACCGCCAATCTACACCGGCAAGCCAGCCCTTTACCTGAACGACATCGACGAGGGCGCGCTTGAAGTTCCGGCAGGCAGTCGGGTGACGGTTCGTTTCTATGGCGGTGTCGGCGACCTGACGTTGCACGAGACGGTATCGGCCCGAACAGAAGATGTGCCGCCTGCCACCGACCCGGCGCAAAGCTTTGACGTCACCGAAGACGGGGAGATCAGGATCGAAGGCCCGGGCGGGCGAAGCTGGCAGGTGACGGCGGAAGAGGATCTGTTGCCGGAAATCGAATTCGACGGACCGATCTCGCGCGGCGAGGGCGGGCAGATGGAAGCGCCTTTCACGGCCAGCGACGACTATGGCGTTGTTGGCGGGCGGATTGCCATCAAACTCGATCTGGACGAGGTCGAGCGGCACTATGGGCTGATCGCCAACCCCGAACCGCGTGAGACTATCGTGCTGGATCTGCCGCTGACGATCTCGGGCGACCGGACTGAATTTTCTGAAACGGCGATCGACGACTTTTCGAAGCATCCCTGGGCAAATCTCCCGATCTCGGCAGAGCTGACGGCCCTCGATGCGGCGGGGCAGGAGGGCATTTCCGCACCGCAATTCGCTACGTTGCCCGGGCGGCGTTTCTTTGACCCGCTCGCCAAGGCGATCATCGAGGGCCGGCGCGATCTCCTCTGGAACCGCGAGAATAGCCGGCGCGTCACGCAGGTACTGCGCGCGGTGTCGTATCAGCCCGAGGGGCTCTTCCGTTCTGAAATCGCCTTTATGAAACTTCGCTTCGCAATCAAGCGCATGGAGACCCGGGTATCGCTCGACCGGCTGGACGATGAGTTCATGCAAGAGGTGGCCGAGGCGCTGTGGAACCTGGCGATCGAAATCGAAGAGGGCGATCTTTCGGACGCCTTGGAACGCTTGCGCCGCGCCCAGGACCGGTTGGCAGAGGCCATTGAAAATGGCGCTACCGACGAGGAAATCGCCGAGCTGATGCAGGAACTGCGCGAGGCAATGCAGGACTATATGCGCCAGCTTGCAGAACAGCAGGGCGATCAGGAGAACCGCGAATTCGCCGAAGGCGAGATGCAGGAGATGACCGGGCAGGACCTTCAGGACATGCTCGACCGTCTGCAAGAGCTAATGGAGCAGGGCCGCATGGCCGAGGCCGAGCAGCTTCTCGAACAGCTTCGCCAGATGATGGAGAACATGCAGGTCACCCAGGGCCAGCCGGGACAGCAATCGCCGGGGCAGGAGGCGATGGAGGGCCTGGCCGAGACATTGCGCGAACAGCAGGGCCTTTCGGATGAGGCATTCCGCGAATTGCAGGAGCAATTCGGCGAGGGTCAGACCGGTCAGTCGTCTGAAAACGAAGGTCGTGGCGGCAACCAGGGGCGCGGCCAGCAACACGGTCAGAACGGACAGCCCGCCCCGGATGCACAGGGCGGCGGTTCGGGAAGCCTCGCCGACCGGCAGGAAGCGCTGCGGCGCGAATTGAACCGACAGATGCAGAACATGCCCGGTGCCGGCACGCCGGAGGGCGATGCGGCGAGGGATTCGCTCGGCCGCGCGGGCGATGCGATGGACCAGGCCGAGGATGATCTGCGCGACGAGGATTTCGCCGGGGCGCTCGACAATCAGGCCGACGCGATAGAAGCGCTTCGCGAAGGCATGCGCGAACTGGCAGAGCAGATGGCCCAGCAGAACCAGAACGGCCAGCAGGGCGATCAGTTCGGGCAGAATAACCCGAATGCTTCTCGCGACCCCTTAGGCCGTGACACGGGTGAAAACGGGCGGATCGGCACCGAGGAAAACCTTTTGCAGGGCGAGGATGTCTATCGTCGCGCCCGCGAACTGCTGGACGAGATCCGCCGCCGCTCGGGCGAGCAGCAGCGACCAACCGAAGAGTTGGATTATCTCAGGCGGCTTCTGGAGCGGTTCTAGGCGCTGGCCTCGGCCCTGATCTGATCAACCTCGGCGAGTTCCTCGGTGTTCCGCAGGGCGATGTAGTCACCAAATTCGGTGCCGTCCAAAAGGTCTTTGACGCTGGCGCGGGCGACCTCGAAATCCACCACCAGGAACGTGTTCTCCATGGTCCCCATGCCGCTGGCGGAATCGATCCAGTATCCTTGCCCGGTCAAAGCGAAGTGCTCGTCAAGGAGGTCCAGCACGGCATTGCGTTTCGCCAGCTCATCACTGCTGCCGAATGTGTCGTCCACCGCGTAGACGATCTGGAAGATCTGCAAATCGTCGTCGTCGATCTCGGCAAATCCCTCGGCCCTTGCCGCGGCAATCTCGGCCTCGATCTCCGGCCAGTCGGAGACAGGCACGTTGCGGCGCCCGGCCATCTCGCCCAACGTGCCGCGATCCACGAAGAGCATGCCGTCGATTTCGTAAAACCAGGCGAACGCGATGCCACCGGGAACTCTGCGATATAGCCTGAGCGTGGTGTCGAGATGCTGTTTTTTGTTTTTTCCGCCAAGCAGACCAAACAGGCCGAAGACCAGCCCAAGCAGTTTGAAAACCCCGATGATCAGGAACAGAAACAGGAAGTTGCGAATGCGCTGCATAAATATCTCCCAAGAAAATCGGGGGCACGCTCTTCCAGAATTTTGGCTAATTTATGGCCGCGCGTTCGGTGGTGGTCGGGCGAAATCCACCTGTCTCCTGAAGCGAAAGGTAGTCGCCGTAGGTGGTTTTCACCAGGAGAGCGGCAACGCAGGCTTTCGCCACGTCGAAATCCACAACCCGAAAGCTGCATTCCATGGTGCTCATGCCGGTGGTGGAATCGATCCAGAATCCCTGGCCTGTCAGCGCGAAATGTTCGTCGAGCAGTTCGCGCACCTGGTTTCGCTTTTCCAACTCCTCGCCCGAAGCAAACTCGCGCCGGGTGCGGTATTGGATCTGAAATGTGCTCATGTCCTCTTCGGAAATTTCCTCGAATCCTTCCGCCTCCGCCTGTGCGATTTCTTCGGAAACCATCGGCCATTCCGAGATCGGCACATTGCGACGGTCGGCCATTTCGCCGAGACGGCCGCGGTCGATGAACAGCCGGTCACCGATCTCATAGATCCAGGCGAAGTCTGTCCCTTGGGGTCCCCGGCGGTAAAGCCGCAGTGTTTCTGGCAGGTAGCGCCCTTGTTTCTGAGGAAATACAGACCGGAAAACGCCCACGACGAAACCCAGAGCTTTAAAGCCGCCCACAATCAGGAACAAGAACAGGACGCCGCGAATCCGCTGCATCAAAGGGTCTCCAGGAAACTGCTTGGGCTATGTATACTTGGAAATTCGGCCAATTTATGGCCGTTTCCCCTAGCTCCCGCCGATTAGGCCATCGATCCAGTCACGGACCGAATTTGCGCCATCAACGTAGTTCAAAAGCGCCGTTTCGCTTCCCGGGAGGGCCCGCGCAATCGCCGGGGCCTGTGCGTAGAGAATAATCAGCGCGATTGTGACAAGCGTCATCAACAGGAAACCGGCACGGAAACCGGTGCGATGCTGGACAACAGCCTCGGGACCGGCGCGTTCGTTCCCTCGGGTTGGTTTGAGGGTCGAGTTTATCTCGTCGATGTCCGGCAAAAGATCGCGCCTGGGCGCCTGATAATCGGCGTCGGACACCACAGCGGCCTGGCTTGAGGGACGGTCCGGGGCTTCCGGTATAGTCTCTTCCTCGACGTCCTCGACAATCTCACCGTCGGCCTCGTTATCGGAATCATCAGATTCGCCGAGATGGGCCATCCTTGCGCGCAGCGCGCGCGTGGTTGTGCGGCGGTCGCGGATTTCCTCGATTCCCATTTCAGTCTGGGTCTCGATAGGTGTCGACGGCGGAGCACGGCGTTGCGACAGTTCGCGCTCGGCCTCTTCACGTAGAAGATCGACATCTGCGGCGTCTGCCGGGCGCTTCGGGGTGGCGCTGTCTTCTTCTTCGTCTTCTTCGACTAGATCGTCTTGCGGCGCTTCGGCGGCAGCCGCCATTGCCTGAACGGCGTGGCTGGGCGTATCCTCCGCTTCCTCGGATTCAGTGACTTGCTCTGTTGCCTGCTCTTCGGGAATCGGCGCTTCGGCAAAATCGGCCGCCGGCGGTGGCAGCTCAAACCAGGTGTGACCGCAATTCGAACATTGAACATCGCGACCCTCGTCGGGGACCAGCGTTACATCGATCTCATACTGAGCGCTGCAGTTCGGACAAATCAGCCGCATTTCGTCAAATTCCTAGCCCCGATGGTCGCGCCTTTTCGGCTTTGCTTTCACCTGCCTTGCCCACGTTTAACACTTCGCTAACGCGCGGGAAAGCCCGGGAGCGTTGAACCCCGCGCAGGAAACGGGCAAAAGCGGAGTAGAGGCAAAGGTGGCGGCGTGATCGAGCTGAATAATGTCGCAATGAGCTTTGGCGACCGGGCGCTTTTCAGCGAAGTTTCGCTGGCGCTTTCGCCGGGCAGTTTCCATTTCCTGACCGGCCCTTCCGGGGCCGGCAAAACGACGCTGATCCGGCTCTGCTCCATGGAAATGGCGCCCACTTCCGGGCAGGTCCGGCTGATGGGCGAAGATGTGGCGACGCTTTCGCGGAATGCCACGCAGGACATGCGGCAGCGCCTGGGCGTGGTGCATCAGGACAGCCGGTTTACCGATGCACTCAGTATTGCCGAGAACATCCTTTTGCCGGTCTCGGTCGGCGAAACGCCGGGCCCTGCGGCGATGCATCAGCTTGATGAGCTTCTGGCCTGGGTCGGGCTGACCGATCGAAAGGAGAGCTTGCCGCCGGTACTTTCAGGCGGCGAGCGTCAGCGCGCGGCCCTTGCCCGGGCCGTGATCCGCTCACCGGATGTGATTTTCGCAGACGAGCCAACCGGCAATGTCGACTGGGATATGTCGCTTAACCTTTTGGATTTGTTGATTGAATTAAACCACCAGGGCAAAACCATTCTTTGCGCGACCCATGACATGCATTTGATCCGGAAAGTAAAAACCCGCGTGTCGGCGCGGGTGCTGCGATTGCGTGGTGGATCGGTCGAACTGGCGGGGGCCGAGCTTTGAGACTTGCGACCCTTATCCTTGGCGACACCACCTCTAACCGGGTTGTGCCCGCCGCTGGCTTTACGGCGTTTCTGACCATCGCCAGTGCCGCCGCGATGGCGTTTCTGGCGGTCTTCGCCATCGCCCTCGCCAGTGCGGCAGACGATCTGGCGGCGCGCTGGGAAGCCGAGTTTCAAGGCACGGCGACGGTGCGGGTAACTGCCCCTGAAGGCGGGATGGAAGAGGCGGTCGAAAGAGCATTGCTTGTCCTGCAGGAGACTCCCGGGGTGGCCTCGGTCCGGCGCATGGACTTACGTCAGCAGCAAGAACTGCTGGCTCCCTGGTTCGGACCCGATCTGCCGCTCGATGCCTTGCGGCTGCCGGTTATGATCGATGTCCTCGAAGAAGGTGCCGGGCCGGATCTGGAGGGCCTTAGGAACCGGCTCGCGGGCGAAGCACCCGGCACCGTCTACGATTCTCACGACCGCTGGCGGGCACCCCTGATTGATGCGGCCGAAAGGCTCAGACGGCTGGCGATTGCTGCGCTTGTCCTCATTCTCGGCGTGGCCGGGACAACCGTCGCGCTCGCGGCTTCGGCGTCCATGTCGGCGAACGCGCAGGTGATTGACGTTTTGAAGCTGGTGGGTGCGCGCCACCGCTGGATCGCACGCGCTTTCATGCGGCGTTTCACATTGCGGGCCACACTGGGCGCCATTGCCGGATCGCTGGCGGCGGCCCTTGTCCTTGCCCTGATGCCGGCTGGCATTGAAACCGGAGTGCTGAGCGGCCTGGGCCTAAGCGGTAGCGAATGGCTCTGGCCGGTGGTGGTGCCTGTCGCCTCCGGATTGATTGCCTGGATCGCGACCTACCTGGCAGCCTTCCGACGTCTGCGGGGGGGCTGAGCGTGGCGCTTCAGTGGGTCAGATCGCTTGTTTTCAATGTCTCGATCTACCTGGTGATGGCGATCTACGCGATCCTGTTCTTTCCCTTTGCGCTGTTCAGCCGGGAGTGGGCCTTCCGCGCCTGCCATGCCTGGTGCGCCTACGTGCAATGGTCGGCGCGCTGGATGATCGGACTGAAGACCGAAGTTCGGGGAACGCCGCCGACCGGCCAGGTGGTGATCGCTGCCAAGCACCAATCGTTTCTGGACATCGTCATGATTTTTCACGCGGTGCCCCGTGCCAAGTTCATCATGAAGCGCGAACTGATGTATGCGCCCATTCTTGGCCAATACGCACTTCGGATCGGCTGCGTCCCGGTCGACCGCGGCAAGCGTGGCGCGGCGGTGGAGAAGATGAAGCGGGATGTCGAGCGAGGCCGGGCCGAGGCCGGGCAGCTTATCATTTATCCTCAAGGGACCCGTGTCGCGCCGGACGCCAAGAAACCTTACAAGGTGGGGACGGGCGTGCTTTACCAGCAACTCGGTCAGCCCTGTGTGCCGGTTGCCACAAATGTCGGGCACTTCTGGCCCAAGCGTGGCGTTTTGCGGCGACCAGGTAAGGCGGTGGTGGAGTTTCTTGATCCGATGCCGCCGGGCATGTCGGTGAAAGAGTTCATGGCGAAGCTGGAAGATGTGGTGGAAACCCGGTCAGACGCCCTTTTGGCCGAAGCGCGGGGCGGAGCGTGACCGTCAATTCCCGGCCAAAACTAACTGATTCCTATGGTTGCAGCCGCCAAGCGGACGCTCATATATAAGAGTAAAGAAAGGGCCGGGAATGCAGTACCTTGAGTTTGAGAAGCCACTTGCCGAGATCGAAGGCAAGGCCGAGGAGCTTCGCGCCATGGCGCGCTCCAGCCCGGAAATGGATGTGGAGAAAGAGGCCTCAGCGCTCGACAAGAAGGCGCAGACGATGCTGGGCGATCTCTACAAGGATTTGTCCGCCTGGCGGAAGTGCCAGGTCGCCCGCCATCCCGACCGGCCCCATTGTGGCGATTATATCGACGCGCTGTTCACAGAATACACGCCCTTGGCTGGTGACAGGAATTTTGCCGATGATCAGGCCGTCATGGGCGGTTTGGCACGGCTGAACGACCGGCCCGTCATGGTGATCGGGCATGAGAAGGGACAAGACACCGAATCCCGCATCGAGCGCAATTTTGGGATGGCGCGGCCCGAAGGGTATCGCAAGGCCATCCGGCTGCTCGATCTCGCGGGCCGCCGCCATGTCCACGTCGTCACGCTGTCGACACCCCCGGCGCCTTTCCCGGCAAGGGTGCCGAGGAGCGGGGCCAGTCCGAGGCCATTGCGCGTTCCACCGAGAAATGCCTGAGCATCGGGGTTCCCATGATTTCCGTCATAATCGGTGAAGGCGGCTCGGGTGGCGCCGTCGCCTTTGCCACGGCGAACCGGGTGGCGATGCTGGAGCACTCGATCTACTCGGTGATCTCGCCCGAAGGCTGCGCTTCGATTCTTTGGAAAGACGCCGAAAAGATGCGCGAAGCGGCCGAAGCCCTTCGGTTGACGGCGCAGGATTTGCACCGGCTGGGCGTTATCGACCGGATCATCGCTGAACCCATGGGCGGCGCTCAACGCGACAAGGACGCGACCATCAGATCGGTGGGTCTTTGCATTGACGACATTTTGAATCAACTGACGACCTTGACGCGCAAGGAACTGATCCAGGACCGGCGCGAGAAGTTCCTGAACATGGGGCAGGCAGGCCTTGCGGCCTAAAGAGCCTAGGCCGATTCCTCGGCACCTTCTTCCCGAATATCCTGCATCCGTTTGCCAAGCGCCTCCTGCCAGGGGCCACGGATTTCCTTCACGGCATCGACATAGGCTTGGTTCTCGGTTGGCGGAATCGCCGGGTCAAAGACATCCGCAACTTCGATCATCGCGCGCCTGTCGGTCTCGTTGAACGCTTCGACCATGGCTTCGGCCTTTCCGCGGGGCGTGCCAAACGCCTCCAGTGCCGAACGCGCCATGCGCAGCGAACCGTCATAGGTTTCGCGGATGATGTCGCGGCATCCGACCTCCCAGAGGACATAGACATGGTGACGGTCGCGCGCCCGCGCAACAACGTGCAGGTCCGGATAATTCTGTATCGCGTATCGCGCCAGTTCGGTGATCTGATCCTTGTCGTCGATGCAGATGACCAGAATCTTGGCATTGTCGATGCCAGCGGCATGCAGCAAGTCCGGGCGCGTGGCGTCGCCATAGTAAACGCTGGCACCGAAGGTCCTCAGCGCATCGATTTGCTGCGAACTATAGTCGATTACCGTGGTGTTGTATCCGGCGGACATCAGCACGCGATCGATCACTGTGCCTACCCTGCCGTACCCGGCGATGATCACCTCGCCGGTTTCGGTGATCTCGTCGGTCTCGCGGGTTTCGTCCGCGACAAAGCGTGGGGCGATCACCCGGTCATAGAGGATGAACAGCCCGGGCGTCAGCAGCATGGAAAGCGCGATGACCAGGAGGAGCTGGTCAGCCACCCCCTGTGGCAGCACCGAATTCGCCACCGTGAAGGACAAGAGGACAAAGCCGAATTCCCCTGCCTGCGCCAGTCCCAGGGTAAACAGCCAGCGGTCAGACCCTTGTATCCGGAAAACCACGGCAAGGGCCAAGAGAACCAGCGCTTTTACCAGGATCAGTCCAATGGTCAGCGCGAGCGTAACGAACAGACTTTCGAAGAGCAGCGCGAAGTTGATCCCGGCG
>CAJICO010000154.1_pt1 | contig 16664 bp, 14 predicted proteins | sample 9199701 | NCBI WGS metagenome assembly CAJICO01 (sample SAMEA7708339, study PRJEB35096) | sediment metagenome | biome: marine neritic benthic zone biome [ENVO:01000025]; feature: sediment [ENVO:00002007]; material: shallow marine sediment [ENVO:03000034] sea grass bed [ENVO_01000059] ... | reverse complement strand
TTCATATTTCCCCAAATACGCCGGGGGTCCGGGGGCAGAGCCCCCGGCGGATCGACGCGCATCAGCGCGGCGAATACAAAATCAGCTGGGCTCCGGCTCCAGCTCCGTGTCACCGGCACCGGGCTTCTTGCGCGGGTTGGTTTTCGGGATCGCCGTGACGCTGGCGGTTCCGCCTGTGTCGGTGGTGTCGTCCTCATCATCGTCGCCGCGGTTCAGCGGCTCGCCCGCGATCACCTTGGTGATCTCGTTGCCGGTTAGCGTCTCGTATTCCAGCAGCCCTTCGGCCAGGCGTTCGAGATCGTCGGACTTGTCCGCGAGGATTTCCTTGGCGCGCTGATACCCTTCGTCGACGATCTCTTTCACTTTCTCGTCGATGCGTTTCTGCATCTCTTCCGAGTGGGTCGAGCCACTGGAATAGGGGCCGAGGTGGCTTTGCTGTTCGTTGGCATAGTCGACCATGCCCAGTTCCTCGGCAAAGCCGAACTGGGTGACCATGGCGCGCGCGATCCGCGAGGCCTGCTGAATGTCCGAAGCCGCGCCGCTGGTCACGTCATCGGCGCCGAAGGTCAGTTCCTCGGCGGCACGGCCGCCCATGGCCATGGCGATCTTGGATTTGTATTTGGTGTAGGTCACCGAAAGCTGGTCGCGCTCCGGCAGGCTCAGCACCAGGCCAAGTGCCCGGCCCCGGGGGATGATCGTCGCCTTATGGATCGGATCATGCTGCGGGACATTAAGGCCGACGATGGCGTGCCCCGCCTCGTGATAGGCGGTCAGCTTCTTTTCGTCCTCGGTCATCACCATGGAGCGCCGCTCGGCCCCCATCATGACCTTGTCCTTGGCGTTCTCGAAGTCCTCCATGGTGACAAACCGGCGTCCGACACGCGCCGCCATCAGGGCGGCTTCGTTGACAAGGTTCGCCAGATCGGCGCCCGAGAAACCGGGCGTACCGCGGGCGATAATGCGCAGGTCCACGTCCGGACCCAGGGGTACCTTGCGGGCGTGGACACCGAGAATTTTTTCGCGGCCCTTGATATCGGGGTTCGGCACCTGCACCTGGCGGTCGAAGCGACCGGGGCGCAGAAGCGCCGGGTCGAGCACATCGGGACGGTTGGTGGCGGCGACGATGATGATGCCTTCGTTGGCCTCGAACCCGTCCATTTCCACCAGAAGCTGGTTCAGCGTCTGCTCGCGTTCGTCGTTGCCGCCGCCGTAGCCGACGCCGCGCGAGCGGCCGACCGCGTCAATCTCGTCGATAAAGACGATGCAGGGGGCGTTCTTTTTCGCCTGTTCGAACATGTCGCGCACCCGGCTGGCGCCCACGCCGACGAACATTTCGACGAAATCCGAGCCGGAGATGGTGAAGAAGGGCACGCCCGCCTCGCCTGCGATGGCGCGGGCCAGAAGCGTCTTACCGGTGCCCGGCGGGCCAACCAGCAGCGCACCTTTGGGGATCTTGCCGCCAAGGCGCGAGAATTTCTGCGGGTGGCGCAGGAATTCGACGATCTCTTCCAGCTCTTCCTTGGCCTCGTCGATGCCGGCCACATCATCGAAGGTGATACGGCCATGTTTCTCGGTCAGGAGTTTCGCGCGCGACTTGCCAAAGCCCATGGCGCCGCCACGGCCCCCGCCCTGCATCCGGTTCATGAAGTAAATCCAAACGCCAATCAGCAGAAGGAACGGCAGGAAGGTCATGAGAACCGTGACAAAGCCCGATTGCTCCTGAGGTTTGGCGCTGAATGACACATCGGCTTCGACCAGAAGCTCGGTCGTTTCCGCCCCTTCCGGCTGGATCGTCACATAGTCGCGGCCATCGGCGGCGCGGAAGACGATCTTTTCCCCGTCGATCGTGGCCGACGAGACATCACCGTCCGACACCCGATCGACGAATTCCGAATAGCTGACGGTCGATGCCGCCATGTTCGATTGTCCACCGGAAATCAGGTTGAAAAGCGCCAGGATCAGCAGAAACAAAACGACCCAGAAAGCGATGTTACGCGCGTTGTTCAAAGGAAGCTCCTTCGGGATACTCTTGGGCGGAGTGTGAAGACTCCGCGCGGCTCAGCCATTAAATAGCGATTGGGGCGGATTCTTCAACGGGATAGGAGGAATTCGGCGAATTTCCCGCGTCCTGTGGCTTCGGCGGTCCAACCCTCGGAAAGGCCCGCAACCGGTGCCGCGATTAGCGCGTAGCCGCGCCAGACGGCAGGCGTGGCCATGAGGCTCGAGCGTGGCATGCCGGTTTCGCGCCAGGGCGTGTCCTTGACGGCTTCGCCAAGGGCGCGGATTTCAAGGTCGGGCTCATGAGGGCCATCGAGGCGCCAGCGCCCGTCCCAGAGCTGATCTGTCGAGGTGGCGAGGGTCTTGACGGCATTGTATTCGCGGGTGACGCGCCAGCGCCGATCCGCGACGCTGTTGCCCTCATGCCGGGTGATCAAACAACCGGCCAGCGTATGCACCTCAGCCTCGTGAAGCGCGATATCCATCTCGATCAGGCCATCAGAGCGCGCCGCATAATCACCGCCCCCGATCCAACGGAGCGCTTCGCCACGCAACCGGAAAAGCACCTCCATCGGGATCAGACCGCCGTCCGCGACAACATCGCAGGGCAGAACAAGGTCGCCAGCGATTTCCTCGACATAGCGCCAGACTGTATCGTGCACGTAGAATTCCAGCGCGGAATTCGCGATGAACAGGTTGTGCGCCACGCTCGACAGTGCCTCGGCACCGATCCCAAGCGGCGCCAATGCGGCAAGAGCCTTCCTTGCTTTCACCCGGTCGAAGCGCTCGTCCTCGTTCGACGGATCCTCGGCCCAGGGAACGCCGTGCCTTTCGTTGTAGTCCCGCAGGTCCGCACGCCCGAAATGCAAAAGGGGCCGCCACCAACTGGCACCGAAGCGTTCGAACTTGTCCGCCATCTTGGCGAGCCCCTCCACGCCTGCCTTGCGGGCGAGGCGCATGAGAAACGTCTCGGCGATGTCATCCAGCGTGTGGCCGAGGACGATCAGATCCATCTGCCGACCGGCTGCCCATTCCGCGACCATCCGGTAACGCGCGTTGCGGGCCTCGGCCTGAAGGTTGCCGACACCGTCCCAGGACCAGGTCAAAACCTTGTGAGGAATGTCCCGTTGCGCGCAATAGGCAGCAACAAGGGCGATCTCGTCCGCCGCCTCGGCGCGCAGCCCGTGATCGAGCGTCACCGCCTCAAGGTGGATGTCCTGCGCCCGGGCGTGGCCGCACATGAGATCAAGGCAGGCCATCGAGTCGCCACCGCCCGAGACGGCGACGGCCATCCGTTTCGGGGGAGTCTGCTGCAGGTATTGCCCGGTGCTGAAGCGCAGCAAGTCATCCGACTGCGCCTCGTCGCTCATGAACAGCCCATGCTGGCCCTTGCCGCCTGGGCCTCGATCGAAGCATCGGTGGCCGGGAACCTTAGCGTCACCTCGGACAGCGTGATGCATGCCTCCTGCGTCTGCCCGATCCCGTGCAGCGAAATACCGAGCTTCAGAAGCGCCGTGGGTGCCGTGGGCCCGTCTGGCGTGCCGGAGTAGCTGTCGAGATAGGCCCGCGCCGCACTCGAATTTTTGCCAAGCCGCTCATAGCTTTCACCGCGCATGAGATGCGCCAGACCGGTCAGGGGACCGCCCTGGTAGACTTCCGTAAAGCGCGCGAACTGATCGGCGGCAGCCGCGTAGTCTCCGGTATCGAAACTGTTTTTGGCGCGGTCGAAGTCCGTCTTCTCGGCATGGGCGAGTTCGGCGCCTCCGGTATCAATCAGCCCAGAGGTAATGTCGCTTGCATCTATGCTCTCGGTTCCGGCCGGCGCCGTCGCGGCGACAGCCGCAGGCGCCGTGACAGGCACGACACCGCCAAGGGACGGGGTCTCTCCCAGGGCCGCGATGTCGCAACCCGCCTCAAGTTCGCAAAGCCGGAATTCCAGGTCACCGATCCGGTTAGTCCCGTCGGACACGACCGAATCCACCCGGTTGGTCAGACGCTCGGTCGCCGCCGTCAGCCGCGACAATTCGGCCTCCATCGAGTTCAGCCGGTCAAGCGCGTTGGTGCCCTGCAGATTGGCATTGGCGCCACCGGTGGTCGAAAGCTCCCGCCGCAACTTCTGCACCTCGACGAAAAGCACCGTCAGCTCCTGCCGGATATCGGCAAGGGTCTCTGCGCGGTCCTGTGCGGCGGCGGGCGCGGCAAGGAATAATACGGCAGCAATCAGCAAGGCACGCATGGGGATCACCCTCCGTCAGACACCGGCGCCCACGGTGATTACCGTGACCGCGCGGCGGTTTTGCCTGTAGCAGGCCTCTTCCGAACAAATCTCGATCGGGCGCTCCTTGCCGTAGCTGATGGTCTTCATGCGGCCCGGCGCCACGCCCCGCGAAATCAGATAGTTCTGCACCGCACTGGCGCGCCGCGCACCGAGGGCAAGGTTATAGGCCTGGGTCCCCTGCTCGTCGGCATGGCCTTCGATCAGGGCGGAATACTCGGCATTGGTCATCAGCCAGTCGGCCTGCCCGTCGAGCGTGGCCTGCCCTTCGAGCGTCAGAACCGACTGGTCGACCTCGAATAGGACCCGGTCACCGATCGCGGCGGTGAAATAGGCCGGTGAGGTCGGATCATCGACCGAACCCGGACCACCCGCGCCAAATCCGCCGCCCGCGCCACCGCCGAACCGGTCGGCACTGGTGCAGGCGCCCAGGGCGGCTATGGCCGCCAAAAGCATTGCTGTTTTCAGAAGTTTCATCTTCATCACCTGTTTGACTTTTTGTCTGCTCTTGGCCCCCTCATAACACTCCCACGAGCCAATGAAAACGGGCGCCGGGGCGCTTTCTGCCCACAGGCAAGTCCATGCCGTCCGGCGCGCTGATAGGCAATAACAACAGAAAATTCCGGCACCCGGGCAAATGACTTGCGCAGCCCGGCAATGCGCGCTTTCATCGACGCGCTGATTGGGCAGAGGGTGTCTCCCGGACCCGCCCAGCGCCCCTGGCGCGCGAAACCCCTCGACTGAAGCGATCCGCCAAGCGGAAGAAAAAATGGGAGCATATGCATGAAATGTGGTGTTATCGGCCTGGGCGATATGGGCTCGGGCATAGCCAAGAACCTTATGAAGAACGGATTTTCTGTAACCGGGCTCGACCTGAGCGAGGTACGGATGAAAGCTTTCGCCGAGATGGGCGGTAGCCCGGCGGCATCCGCCGCCGAGGTCGGCGCGGCCTCGGATGCGGTCTTCGTCATGGTGATGAACGGCGATCAGGCCAAATCGATCATATTCGGTGACGGGCTGGTCTCGACCATGACAGAGGGAAGCGCGGTGATCCTGTCTGCCACGGTCAAACCGCGCGAGGCCCGCGAAATCGGCGAAGCCCTGGAAGGCACCGGCCTTCATCTGATCGACACCCCCGTGTCAGGGGGGTTCCCCGGCGCCCAAGGCGGCACACTGACCATGATGGCGGCCGCGCCTACCGAGGTGCTCGACAAATTCGCCCCGGTGATGGAGGCGGTCTCGGCCAATATCCACCGCGTGGGCACCAAACCGGGCGAAGGGCAGACGGTGAAAGCCTGCCTTCAATCCCTGATCGGCGCCCAATTCGCGGCCACCTTCGAAGCGGCGGCACTGGCGGCCAAGGCTGGTGTTCCCGGTCAGGTTATTTTCGACGTCTTTTCAACCTCTTCGGCAGGCTGCGTTGTGGTCAACACGGCGTTGGAAAAGATCATCGACCGACAGTTCGAAGGCACTGGCAGCCACATCAACACGATGCACAAGGACCTGACGATCTCGATGGGGCTGGGCGAAGACCTGGGCGTGCCGCTCCACACGGCGGCGGCGGCAATGCAAGTTTTCCATGCCGGGAAGACCAAGTACCCAAATGGCGACAACTGGGTCTGCACGCGGGTCATTGAAGAGATTATTGGCGCCGAATTGCACCGCGAGGCGGCAAAATGAAGCTGGGCGTCATCTGCGACGGCATCAGCCGCGACCTTTCCCATGCCATTGATGTCATGGACGAATTTGAGCTCGAATTCGCCGAACTCCAGTTTGTCGGCGAGCATGAAGTGGGCGATCATTCCGATCAGGAGATCCGCGAAATCGACACGCTGCTGCGCGACCGGGGCAAGCCGGTGTCTTGCCTCTCGCGCCATGTCTTTGCCGGGCTGACGACCGCGAACAGCCCCGGCGACGAAGCCCATCAGCGCCATATGGACAAGCTCAGGCGCGTGATCGAGATGGCGCAGATCGTCGGTTCTCCGCTGGTGCGCATCATGACCAACAAGAAGGAGCAGATCCTCTGGGGCGCGGGCGGTGCAGAGAAATGGAACGTGGCGCACGGTGCCTGGGACAAGACCCTGCCGCTGATTGCGCCCGCCGTCGAACTGGCGCGCGCGGAAGGCGTGACCCTGGTGGTCGAGACCGGCAACGGCACCATGGTCAACTCCAATTACACCGCACGCAAGCTGATCGACGATCTTGGTGCCAAGGACGTTCTGAAGGTGCTCTGGGATCCGGCCAACAACTGCTGGTGCCACGAGGCCGCCTGGCCAGACGGTTACGGCGAGGTCAAGAACGGCTATCTGGGCCATGTTCACATCAAGGATGTGCAGGTCGATACGCCACGGGCGACACTGACGGTCAAACGCATGGGAGAGGGGCAACTGGCGGAGAGTTTCGCGCCCATCGCCGACGCATTGCGCAGCGACGGATATGGGGGCGTGATCAGTTTCGAGTCGGTCTATCACCCCGGTAACGGCGACTACGAGGCCGGGTTTCGGCAGTGCATCGGGCTGTTCAAGGAATTGTTTGCGCCTGACTAGCCCTGCCTGACGTCCGGCCCGAAGTGGAGGCCCCGGATCAAGTCCGGGGCAGCCAGGCGCGTTGCTAGCTTCCGGGCTTGTGAGGCAGGCAGCTCCCGCCCCAGTCGCAACACTGGAGCCTGGTTGGGTTGTCCCGTTCGGCAGCGGCCAAAGCCATCAGGTCTTCGACAGACAGGTCCCTGGCGTCGATGATCGTGATGTCCTCGGATTTGATCCTTTTGGCGTCGGCCAGCACCTCACGCGCGGTTATCTCGCCGGTCGGCTGATCCGCATAGGCGGGCAACGCAAGTAGTAACGTCGGGACAAGCAATCGGCTCATAGGGAGAGTGTCGCACGATTCCGGGCGGCCACCGATCACAAATCTGCGCAGAGTTTCCCTTGCAAGTCTTGCGGTCTCCCCAATACGCTTCGACAATGAAGTCCGATGCCACCATTGCCGAGATCCTGGGCGCGCGAATTGACGAAAAGCGGGACGAGCTGATCGCGCTGACTCAGGACCTGGTGCGCATCCCCACTCTCAATCCGCCGGGCGACAACTATCTGGAAATCTGCGCCTTCCTGGAACGGCGCCTGGCCGGTCGCGGCTTCGAAGTTCAGAAAATCCGGGCGATTGGCGCCCCTGGCGACAGTGAACGGTTCCCGCGCTGGAATGTCGTGGCCCGAAAGGAAGGACCGAACGCCGGCGACTGCATTCACTTCAACAGTCACATCGACGTGGTCGAGACAGGGCAAGGCTGGACGGTCGATCCCTTCGGCGGCGATCTGATCGATGGGAAAGTCTACGGGCGCGGGTCCTGCGACATGAAGGGCGGGCTGGCCGCCTCGATCATCGCGGTGGAGGCGTTCCTCGAAGTCTGCCCCGACTACGCCGGGTCCATCGAAATCTCCGGCACCGTGGACGAGGAAACCGGCGGCTATGGCGGTGTCGCCTATCTGGCCGAACAGGGGCGCTTCGCCCATGTGGATCACGTAATCATCCCCGAACCCCTGCAGAAAGACCGCATCTGCCTTGGCCATCGCGGCGTCTGGTGGGGCGAGATCGAGACCCATGGCGAGATCGCCCATGGCTGCATGCCGTTCCTCGGCGATTGCGCCGTCCGCCACATGGGGGCGGTGCTGCGCGAGATGGAGGCCAAGCTTTACCCGGCGCTTGCCGCCAAACACACCGACATGCCGGTCGTCCCCGCGGGTGCGCGGCAATCAACGATGAACATCAACAGCCTTCACGGCGGACAGGAAGAATTGCCGGAGGACTTCACCGGCTGGCCCTCGGCCTGCGTGCCCGACAGTGCCCGCATGATTATCGACCGCCGCTACCTGATCGAGGAAAACCGCGACGAGGTTGTGTCCGAGATCGAGGATATCCTGAAGGGCCTCGAAAAGGATCGGCCCAATTTCAGCTACCACCTGCGGGAATTGTGGAGCATCTCGCCCACGATGACGGAAAAGGACGCGCCGGTCGTGACCAGCGTCGCCAAGGCGATCAGCGGCGTTCTGGGGAAAGACCCGGAATATGTCGTCTCGCCCGGTACTTATGACCAGAAGCATATTGATCGGATCGGCAAGCTGAAGAACTGCATCGCCTATGGCCCGGGGCTGCTGGAACTGGCCCACAAGCCCGATGAATACGTGTCCGTCGAGGATATGATCCATTCGGCAAAGGTAATGGGGCTTTGCCTTATTGATCTTCTCGCCGCAGAATAGCGGCAGAGTTTCGTCCAACACTTATGGAGACCTCGCATGCACAAGACTTTGACACTCACGACCGCGCTGGCGCTGGTCGCAACCGGGGCCTGGGCGGCCAAGACCGATGTCACGATCGGCCTGCAGCTCGAGCCGCCGCATCTTGACCCGACATCGGCCGCCGCCGGGGCGATTGATCAGGTGGTTTATTCCAACGTTTTTGAGGGGTTAACCCGATTTGGCTCCGACGGATCGGTGGGACCCGGACTGGCCGTAAGCTGGGACATCTCGGACGATGGCACCGTCTACACGTTCAAATTGAGAAGTGGTGTGAAATTCCACGATGGCACCGATTTCGAGGCGACCGATGTGGTCTTTTCCTACGACCGGGCCCGCGCCGAAGATTCGACCAATGCGCAAAAGGCGCTTTTCGGGGGAATCGAAATGGTGGAAGCGGTCGACCCGATGACCGTCAAAGTCACGCTGAAATCGCCCCAGGGCAATTTCCTGTTCAACATGGCCTGGGGTGACGCGGTGATCGTGGCGCCCGAGAGCATCGAGAACATCAAGACCAGCCCGGTGGGCACCGGCGCCTTCACATTCGCTGACTGGAAGCAGGGCGACAGCATCACGCTGGCCCGAAATCCCGGCTATTGGGGCGCGGCCCCGGCACTTGAATCGGCGACCTTCAAGTTCATCTCTGAACCGACGGCGGCGTTCGGCGCCATGATGGCGGGTGACATCGACGCCTTCTACAGCTATCCGGCGCCGGAAAACCTGGTCCAGTTCGAGGCTGATCCGCGCTTCACCGTGCTTGCCGGCAATACCGAAGGCGAAACCATCCTTGCCATCAACAACAAGATGGAGCCCTTCAACGACATGCGCGTCCGCAAGGCCGTCAGCATGGCGATTGACCGTCAGGCGATCATCGATGGCGCGATGTTCGGCTATGGCACGCCGATCGGCACCCACTTCGCGCCGCACAATCCGGACTATGTAGACCTGACCGGTAACGCGCCATTCGACCCTGCTGGTGCCAAGGCTCTCCTCGCCGAGGCCGGATTCCCGGACGGCTTTTCGACGACGCTGAAACTGCCGCCCCCCTCCTACGCGCGGCGTGGCGGCGAAATCGTCGCGGCACAGTTGCGTGAGATCGGGATCGAGACAGAGATTTCCAACCTCGAATGGGCGCAATGGCTGGAACAGGCGTTCCGGGGCTATGACTTTGGTCTGACCATCGTCAGCCATACCGAGCCCATGGACATCGGCATCTATGCCCGGCCTGAATACTACTTCCAGTATGACAATGCCGATTTCCAGTCGCTTATCAGCGACTTGGCGGTCGAAAACGATCCGGCCATGCGGTCAGAGATGCTGAAAAAAGCGCAGACGATTATCTCGGAGGATTACGTCAACGGCTTCCTCTTCCAGCTGGCGCTGACCAGTGTGGTGGACGCCAAGCTGAACGGCATCTGGGAAAACGCGCCGACCCAGGCGGTCGACCTCACAGGCGTCACCTGGTCGGAGTAACGCTCCGACCTCAACGCCGATGCTGCGTTACGCTCTGAAACGTCTGGGCTCGCTGCTGATCTCTCTGATCGTGGCGAGCCTTGTCATTTTCGCCTGCATCGAAGTGGTGCCGGGCGATCCGGCGGCGTTCATGCTGGGCATCAACGCGCAGCCCGATACCATCGCGGCGCTGCGCGAGGAACTGGGTCTTAACCAGACGCTGATCGAACGTTACCTGTCCTGGATCGGCGGGCTTGTCACCGGCGATCTGGGCACTTCGTATACCTATCGCTCACCCGTGGGCGAGATCGTGGCCGAGCGGATCGTGATCTCGCTGCCATTGGCGCTCTACGCGCTTAGCCTGACCATCCTGATCGCCTTTCCCGTGGGCGTTCTGGCCGCAACGCGCCGGGGCTCGCTGACCGATGTCTCGGTGATGGGCGCCACGCAACTCGGCATTGCCATCCCGAACTTCTGGTTCGCGCTTCTGATGGTGCTGGTCTTCGCCATCAACCTGCGCTGGTTTTCGGCGGGCGGTTTCCCGGGCTGGGACGCCGGGTTTTTCGCGGCGATGAAGGCGCTGACGCTGCCGGCCGTCGCGCTCGCCCTCCCCTTGGCCTCGATCCTGGCGCGCGTCATGCGGTCTTCGCTCCTCGACACGCTGTCCGAAGATTACATCCGCACCGCCCGCGCCAAGGGGTTGACCAAAAGGCAGGTGCTCTGGCGGCACGCGCTTAGGAACGCGCTGATCCCTGTGCTGACGATTATCGGCCTGCAATTCTCGTTCCTGCTGGCCGGTGCCATCATCATCGAGAATGTCTTCTTCCTTCCCGGCCTCGGCAGGCTGGTCTTTCAGGCCATCGCGCAAAGGGACCTGATCGTGGTGGAAAGCGTGGTGATGATCCTGGTCTTCGCGGTCATCCTGGTGAACTTTCTGGTGGATCTCGCCTATGCCTGGGTCGATCCGCGTCTGAGGTCGCGCGCATGATGGACGAGGGATTTCTCCACGCCGCGACCCGTTCACGCAACCTGGTGCTGGGGCTGGCGTTATCCGCCGTGTTCATTGCCGCCGCACTGGTCTCGCTCATCTGGACGCCCTACGACGTCACCCAGCTCAATATCGCCGGCAAACTTCAAACCCCCTCCGCAACCCATTGGTTCGGAACAGATCATTTCGGTCGCGACATTCTCTCGATGATCATGGTCGGTGCGCAGACCTCGATTGCCGTGGCCATCGTTGCTGTTGGCATCGCCATGGGCATCGGCGTGCCACTTGGTCTGACTGCTGCCGCGCGCCGTGGCGGCGTTCTTGATGAAATCATCATGCGCGGCAACGACCTCGTCTTCGCCTTCCCGAGCCTGCTGATCGCCATCATGATCACCGCCGTTTTCGGCCCCTCTGCCGTCAACGCGATCATCGCCATCGGCATCTTCAACATCCCCGTTTTCGCACGGCTGTCGCGCGGTGCAGCACTGTCACTCTGGACCCGCGACTATATCCTGTCGGCACGGGTGTCCGGTAAAGGAGCGGCGCGGATATCGGTCGAGCACATCCTGCCCAATATCATGAACCTGCTGATCGTTCAGGGCACCATCCAGTTCTCGCTCGGCATCCTGGCCGAGGCGGGGCTGAGTTACGTGGGCCTTGGCGTCCAGCCGCCCACGCCATCCTGGGGCCGGATGCTGGCGGACAGCCAGACGCTGATCTCGCTTGCGCCGCACATGGCGCTCTTCCCGGGATTTGCGATCCTTCTGACGGTTCTCGGGCTAAACCTTGCCGGCGACGGGCTCCGCGACCTTTTGGACCCCCGGATCCGAAGGACCGGGCGATGAGCCTGCTCAACATCCACAAGCTGAACCTCAGCATCCACGGCGAGCCGATTCTGTCGGACGTCTCGCTCGACATCGCGCCGGGCCAGATCTGCGGCGTCATCGGCGAAAGCGGCTCGGGCAAATCGCTGACCGCCCTTTCGGTGATGCAGCTTCTGCCCGAAGGTTCGGCCACCTCCGGCCAAATAACCCTGGCCGGGCGCGACGTGCTGACCGCCAGCGAAAGCGAACTTTGCCAGATGCGCGGCGCCGATCTGGGGATGGTGTTCCAGGAACCCATGACCGCCCTCAACCCGGTGCAAACCATCGGCGCCCAGGTGGCCGAGACCATACTGATCCATCAGGACGTCAGCCGCGCGGCAGCCATGGAGCGGGCGGCGGACACCCTGGCCCGCTGCGAGCTTCCCGCCGACCGGTTTCTCCTGACACGCTTTCCCCATGAGCTTTCCGGCGGCCAGCGCCAGCGTGTTGTCATCGCCATGGCGATCGCGCTTCAGCCAAAGCTTCTGGTCGCCGACGAGCCGACGACAGCGCTCGACGTGACCACGCAGGCCGAGGTCCTGCGGCTTCTGAAGCGTTTGGTCGACGAAGACCAGATGGGCCTGATGCTGATCAGCCATGACCTGGCTGTGGTCACCGGGCTGGCCGACGAGATCGTCATCATGCGTCGCGGCGAGGTGGTGGAACGGGGACCGGGGGCGACGCTTCACCGAAGCATGTCGCACCCCTATACCAAGGCGCTTTTCGAAGCCTCGGGCCATCAGCCCGACCGTTCGGCAACGCAGATCGAGGCCCCGATCCTGCGAGTTGAAAACCTTGTCCGTGAATATGCCCTGCCCCGGACCTCTCTCTTCGGCGCGCCGCCGCGTTTTCGCGCCGTCGATAATGTGAACTTCGAGATCCGGCGGGGCGAATGCCTGGGGCTGGTGGGCGAATCCGGTTGTGGCAAGTCCACCCTCACCCGCGCGATCCTCGGCCTTGACCCGATCCAGGGCGGACGCGTCACCCTCGATGGCCGCGATGTCTTTGCCGAGCCGGAGGTTCGCCGCAAGATGCAGGTCGTTTTTCAGGACCCCTATGGCTCGTTCAACCCGCGCCACAAGGTCGCCCGGTTGATCAGCGAACCCTTCTACCGGCTCGACCGCATGGCGAGCGAGGATGAGATCGACAGCGCCCTGACCTCGGTCGGCCTGACGCCCAGCGACAAGCACAAGTACATTCACGAGTTTTCCGGCGGCCAGCGGCAGCGCATCGCCATCGCCCGCGCCCTGATCATCCGGCCCGAGCTGATCGTGCTGGACGAGGCGGTCTCGGCGCTCGATGTCTCGATCCGGGCGCAAATCCTCGATCTGCTGGTCGATCTCTCGGTCGAATACGGGCTGACCTATCTCTTCATCACCCACGACCTGTCGGTGGTGCGCACGATTGCCGACCGCATCCTGGTCATGCAATCAGGCCGCATTGTCGAAGCGGGGGAAACGGGGGCGATCTTCGACGCGCCCGAGAATGCCTATACACGGCGCCTGCTTGAAGCCGCCCCCAGCCTACCGGCATAAGGAAGCCATGTTCGAACCGCTCCTTTCCGATACCAGCCGCTGCTTCATCGCCGGGCAGTGGACCGAGACAGGCGAGACCCTGGCCCTCGCCAATCCTTCCACCGGCGAGACCCTGACCCGGATCGCACGCGGCAGCGCTGCCGACATCGACCGCGCCGTCGAAGCTGCACGACAGTCCCGGCAAGGCGATTGGGGCCGCGCTACCGCCGCCGAGCGGGGCCGGGTTCTGATGCGGATCGGTCGGCTTGTTTCGGAGCACACCGAGGATCTGGCCCGGATGGAAGCGCTGGACGTCGGCAAACCGCTGACCCAGGCGCGCGCCGATGCCGTGGCGCTGGCCCGCTACATGGAGTTCTATGGCGGGGCCGCCGACAAACTCCACGGCGAAACCATCCCTTACCTCGACGGCTACACCGTCTACACGCTGCGCGAACCCCATGGGGTAACAGGCCACATCATCCCGTGGAATTATCCGATGCAGATAATCGGCCGTTCGGTGGGCGCGGCACTCGCCGCCGGAAACGCCTGCGTGCTGAAGCCCGCCGAAGAGGCCTGCCTGACGGCACTGGCTTTCGCCGAACTGGCTCACCGCGCCGGGTTGCCGAAGGGCGCCTTGAATGTCGTGCCGGGACTTGGGGACGAGGCCGGGGCCGCGCTTTCCGGTCATTCAGGCGTGAACCATCTGTCCTTCACCGGCTCCGTCGCGGTGGGCCGGCTGATCCAAGGGGCGGCGGCGCAAAACGTCGTACCGGTGACACTGGAACTTGGCGGCAAGTCGCCCCAGGTCGTCTTCGCTGACGCCGATCTGGACGCTGCCCTGCCCTTCCTGGTGAACGCGGGTATCCAGAATGCCGGTCAAACCTGCTCGGCCTCGTCGCGAATTCTCGTGCAAAGGCCGATCCTTGAGAAGCTGCTCGAGGCCATGGCCGGGCGATACCGCCAACTTCGCGCCGGTCCCGCGTTGAATGACCTCGCGCTTGGCCCGCTGGTGTCGAACACTCAGAAATCCATGGTCGAAACATACCTCGCCAAGGGCGCCGACCTCGACACCATTGCCACGGGCCAGATTGCACAGGACGCCCCCTCGGGTGGCGCCTATGTCGCCCCGCATCTTTTCGCCAGTGACAGTGCGGATCACACCCTGGCACAGGAGGAAGTCTTCGGCCCCGTGCAAGTGGTCATCCCCTTCAAGGACGAGGATGATGCCGTGGCCATCGCCAACGGCACCGACTACGGGCTGGTCGCCTCCTGCTGGACCCGCGACGGGGCGCGTCAGATGCGCATGGCGCGGAAACTCCGCGCCGGTCAGGTGTTTCTCAACAACTACGGTGCGGGCGGCGGGGTGGAATTGCCCTTCGGCGGTCGCGGGCTGTCTGGCCACAGGCGGGAAAAAGGGTTCGAGGCGCTTTATGGCTTTTCGGTTCTGAAGACCGTGGCAGCACTGCATGGATAGGGAGACTAAGCGTGCGTTTAAGGGATAAGGTCGCCATCGTGACCGGCGGTGCCTCTGGCTTCGGGGCCGGGATCGCCGAAAAATTTGTGGCCGAGGGCGCCCGGGTCATGATCGCCGACATGAACAGCCAAGGCGCGCGGGCAAAGGCGGATGAGCTGAACGCCCTGGCCTGTGAAACCGATGTGTCTTCGGCAGAATCCGTCGCGGCGATGATCGCCACCGCCCGGCAGGAATTCGGGCGCGTCGACATCATCGTGAACAACGCCGGCACCACGCATATGCCCGCCCCGATGGAGACCATCAGCGAAGCGGATTTCGATCGCGTCTTCGCCGTCAACTGCAAGTCCGTCTATCTGGTTGCGCGTGAAATCGTCCCCTATTTCAAAGGGTTGGGCCAGGGCGCGATCCTGAACGTGGCGTCGACTGCCGGTGTCAGCCCGCGCCCCAATCTGAACTGGTACAATGCCTCCAAGGGCTGGATGATGACGGCGACCGAAACCATGGCCGTCGAACTGGCGCCCCATGGCATCCGGGTCAATGCGCTCTGCCCTGTCGCGGGCGAGACACCGCTTCTCAAGACGTTCATGGGCGAGGACACGCCGGAAACCCGGGCCAAGTTCCTTTCGACCATCCCCATCGGCCGTTTTTCGACGCCAGAGGACATCGCCAACGCCGCCTGTTACCTTTGCTCGGACGAGGCCAGCATGGTGACGGGCGTCTGCCTTCGCGTCGATGGGGGGCGCTGCATCTGAGGCCCTCACCGACGCCACTGCCCCGGACTTGATCCGGGGCCTCTCGCATATTTGCCGGGCCGCGCCAGTCTCGGGAAGACCCTAATCCAACGGCGCGTGAAGCTTCGTCCCCTTGGTGATAATCCCGCCTCGATTGCCGACCTCGATACTGCCGTATCGCTGCACGAAACATTCAGGAAGCCCCCGGTCACCTTCAATCGACAGCCAGAGACGCAGCAGGTGCCGCCGCCGCGCCGGATCGGCCTCATCTACAAAGGCGGTCCGGTCGTGAAGCTGCGAGTGATTGTAGACGAATTGCATATCGCCCGGCCGGAGTCGCATTGTCAGATGCAGATCAGGATCATCGGCCAACGCATCGAACATATCGAGCGCCTCCACATGCGCGGGCGTCAGCCGCATGGCACCCGGAAACCGCTGGGCACTGTCGATATACTGCCGCTGGTAGAACACAGTCAGTTTGCCATCGTGCCAGTTCAGCGGCGGAATGGTCATGAACGGTTCCATACCCTCGGGCACTTCGCCCCGCCGATCCGTTGCCAGGGGCTCGAACAGCTTCTCCAGGAGGTCGGGCCGTTCGGCGCGCATTCGGTTGTAAATCGTCTCGACACTGACCAGAAGCGAATCCCCACCTTCCCTTGCCTCGCGAAGGCAGATCAGCCCAACCACATCGGCACTGTCGGTATGAAAACTCTGCCTGGCATTGGTCTGGTATATGCGCGCATTCGGATCGGTCGGATCGGCGCCAATGTTGCGGACATGGCCCAGGATGTGACCCGCCGCGTTCTGCGAACGGGCCGAACCGATATGCGCGCCAATGCCGCAAAAGATCGTCGCGGCCATTTCCTGGCTGTAGGTGTCTACCGGTAATCCGCGAAGCACCTCGAACCCGATGCCCTCGACCAGCCTGGATTTCAGCGCTTCCAGATGCGCCGAAAATGGGCCGAGCGCGAAGTCCGCTTTGGTGATCTCGCCGATGTCACGGCCCAGTGCGAGATACGCCCGGGCGGCCTGCTCCAAGTCGGTGATGTCGCTTGCGGACAGTTCGGTCAGCCAGTCCCCGGG
>CAJICO010000521.1_pt1 | contig 16734 bp, 15 predicted proteins | sample 9199701 | NCBI WGS metagenome assembly CAJICO01 (sample SAMEA7708339, study PRJEB35096) | sediment metagenome | biome: marine neritic benthic zone biome [ENVO:01000025]; feature: sediment [ENVO:00002007]; material: shallow marine sediment [ENVO:03000034] sea grass bed [ENVO_01000059] ... | reverse complement strand
GATCTCCTCGGGCGAGCCCGATTGGAGACCCTGCCGGGCGGTCAGTGTGCGGACGAAATTTCCCGCGTCGAGCAGTGAGCCGTGAGTGCCGGTGTCCAGCCAGGCATAACCGCGCCCCATGCGCTCGACCGTCAGCAAGCCGTCTTTCAGATAGCTTTCAAGAAGATCGGTGATCTCCAATTCGCCGCGTGCGCTGGGCTTCACGTTGGCGGCGCGTTCCGCAGCGGTGCCGTCAAGGAAATAGAGCCCTGTGACCGCGTAGTTCGAGGGCGGGTTCTTCGGCTTCTCGACGATCTGGCTGACCCGTTCCTCATCATACGCAAGAACACCGTAACGTTCGGGGTCCGCAACACGGTATCCGAAAACCGTGCCGCCTTCCTGCAGTTCATCGGCCCGGGCCAGGAGTTTCGGCAGACCATGCCCGAAGAAGATATTGTCGCCCAACACCATTGCCGACGGTGAACCAGAAAGGAATTCGGCAGCCAGGATATAGGCCTGCGCCAGCCCGTCCGGCGACGGCTGCACGATCCACTCGAACGATAGCCCCCACTGCGAGCCATCGCCGAGAAGGCGCTGAAATTGCTGCTGATCGCCGGGCGTCGTGATAACCGCAATCTCGCGAATGCCGGCCAGCATCAGCACGCTCAGCGGGTAATAGATCATCGGCTTGTCGTAGATTGGCAAAAGCTGCTTCGAGACGCCGATAGTGATCGGGTACAGCCGCGTGCCCGATCCGCCTGCCAGAATGATGCCTTTGCGTTTTGTCAAAGCCCTTGCCTTTCTAGTTCAGCCTGCGCCGTTCTGTTTTAAATCAGACACTTGCGCCTCTAATTCGCGAATGCGTCTGTTCAACGACGTCAAAATGGTCTGATCGTGAAGGTATCCGGAAGACAGCCGCTCACACTCGCTCTGGCCGGCGACGGCGATGAAATAATGGCAAAGCCGCGCGCCGCCGTCCTCTTCATACTCGATGAAACCGGTTCGGTTCCAGAATTCATCGGCGTGATCCTCCGGCCCGCGAATGACCGAGCCGAGGTTGTAGCCCTGCTGATACAGCCGGACTTCTGGGAACGATTTGCGCAAAAGGGTGAGGAACTCGTCCCGATCCAACTCGCGAACGTGAAATGGATTTGGTGCGCCCGGATCGGATTTCCGCCGGTCCGGGGTGCTGATCACCAGCGTGCCATCCGTTGTCAGGACCCGGGCAAGTTCGGCGACCAGCGCCTCCTGTTCCGCAATATGCTCAAGCGTTTCGAAAGACAGGATCACATCAAAGGAAGAATCGGCAAAGGGCAGGGGATTTCCGGCATCGGCCTCGACATATTCAAGCCCGTCATGGGCGTAGACCCTCTTTGCGCGCGCCACAGCCTCGCCGTCGATCTCCGCCCCGGTAACCCTGGCAGCACCATTGCGTATCAGCATCGCCGACCCATAGCCCTCGCCCGAGGCGATATCGAGCACTCTCTTGCCCCTGCAAAGGCTCAAAGTGGAGAGATAACGGTGCATATGGGCTGCGTGGATCTGCGTTGTCACCCAAGGCGTGCAGCGCTCGCCGTCAAAGGCGACCGGCTCTCTCGGTTGAGCGAATGAGACCGAGCGCTTCACGCCGCAAGTTCCTTCAGCACGTCCGCAAGGCCTGCCTTCCAATCCGGCCTGGATATCCCGAAATCACGTTCGAGCGTGCTGCAGTCCAGCCGAGAGTTGGATGGCCGGGTTGCCGCCGTAGGGAACGCCGAAGTGGGAACTTCCGTGACTGTGGTAGGCCGATTTGCCATGGCAAAAATCTCGCGGGCAAACCCGGCCCAGCTTGTGTCGGGTGCACCGGCATAGTGGTAGGTGCCACCTGCCGCGCCGTCGGCCAGGGCTTTCGCCAGTTGGACGCAGGTGCCCGCGATGGCCGCAGCGGGTGTCGGGCTTCCGGTCTGATCCGAAACCACCGGGATATCCGGCTTTGTCTCGGCCAGCCGCAGCATGGTTTTCACGAAGTTTCCACCGTGGGCGCTAAATACCCAGGCCGTTCTGAGGATCACTGCCTGTGCCCCGCTTTGGGTCAGGGCCAGTTCGCCTGCGAGTTTGCTTTTGCCGTAGATGCCAAGCGGTCCGGTGGGGTCGTCCGGCCGCCAGGGTCGGCTGCCTTCGCCTGAAAAAACATAGTCGGTCGAGAGATGAATTACCGGAACGCCGATACTGGCCGCCGCGCGTCCAAGTGCATCGACGCTGACATGATTGACCGTATCGGCGGCCTGAGCGTCGCTTTCCGCCTTGTCCACGGCGGTATAGGCGGCGGCATTGATGATTGCGTCCGCTTGCAGCGCGGCCACGGCTTCGAAAACCGTATCAGGGTGCATGAAATCCGCACGCTTTCGCCCGACAGCGTCGATCTCGATGCCTGTTCGACCGGCGGCACGAACGACCTCGGTCCCCACCTGCCCGGTCCCGCCAAACAGGGCGATCTTCATGTGCCGGTGCCTCGACGCTCGGTCGCCACTTTCAAAAGCGGGCGCCACCAGTGCTCATTGGCAATGAACCAGTCGACCGTTTTTTCCAGGCCCTCGTCCAACGTGACCGAGGGACGCCAGCCCAGTTCGTCGCGGATGCGCGAAGGATCAATGGCATAGCGCTGGTCGTGGCCTGGCCGATCGGCCACAAACTCGATCAACTGCCCGTGTGGCGCGCTGTCGGGCCGCCGCCGGTCGAGAATGGAACAGACGGTCTGCGCGATGTCGATATTGCGTGCCTCGTTCTCGCCGCCGATGTTGTAACTGCGGCCAAGCTCACCCGACTGCAGCACCAGAAGCAGAGCGACGGCATGATCCTCGACATAAAGCCAATCGCGCACATTGTCGCCAGCCCCGTAGATCGGTATCGGGCGCCCGTGCAGCGCGTTGAGGATGACCACGGGGATCAGTTTTTCAGGAAAGTGGTAGGGCCCGTAGTTGTTTGAACAATTCGTCAGCACCACGGGCAGATCGTAGGTTTCATGCCAGGCCCGGACCAGATGATCGCTGGCGGCCTTCGAAGCTGAATAGGGGCTGCGGGGATCGTAGGGCGTTGTCTCGGTAAACTTGCCGGTCGGGCCAAGCGAGCCAAAGACTTCATCGGTCGAGATATGGTGAAAGCGAAAAGCGTCCGGCTGGCCCTGCGCCGCCCAATAAGACCGCGCGGCCTCAAGCAGAGTGTAGGTGCCATTGATATTGGTTTCGATAAACTCCGCCGGCCCGTCGATCGACCGGTCCACGTGGCTTTCCGCCGCCAGGTGCATCACGGCGTCGGGTTCATGCCTGGCGAAAATGTCATCCAATGCGGCACGGTCGGCGACATTCGCCTGCTCGAACACATAGCCCGGCGAATTCGAGACCTGCGCGACATTCGCGAGATTCGCCGCATAGGTAAGCGCATCGAGATTGACCACCTCGTGCCCGTCGCGGATGGCCTGACGTACCACTGCCGAGCCGATAAAACCGGCGCCTCCGGTAACGAGTACCTTCATGTCGCTGTCCAGACGAACGGGCTATCGAAATCGGCAAAGACAGAAGCCGCTGTATCCTTGGCCGAAATCTGCGGATCGCTGTCGATCCCCCAATCAACGCCACAGCTGTCCCAATGCACCGCGCCGTCGCAGGCCGCGTCATAGTAGTCGCTCACTTTGTAAATCACCTCTGTCATTGGTTCGCGCGTGACAAAGCCGTGCAGGAAGCCTTCCGGAACAAGCAGCTGTCTGCCGTTCTCATAGCTGAGCTCGACCCCGGCCCATTGCCCGTATGTCGGTGACCTCCGCCGCACATCCACGGCGACATCAAACAGGGCACCGCGCCCGCACCGCACCAATTTGGCCTGCGCATGGGGCGGCGACTGGTAGTGAAGCCCCCGCAGCGTGCCAGCAACCTCTGACATCGAGTGATTGTCTTGTACAAAATCCTGCTGAATGCCGGCCTCTGCCAAACGGCGCTTGTTCCACGATTCCGAAAAAAATCCCCGGCCATCCACATGCCGCGTCGGCTCGAGGATAAGGACGCCCGGAAGATCGGTTTGGGTAACTTTCATTGGAGCGAAGCATCCATCGTTAATACTGCTTCCGACCCCCCACAGCGGCGCAGATAGCAGGGAATTCCGTACCAGTCATCCCCATTGAGGCCAACCGGCAATATCAGGCGCGTGCGTGTCCATTGGGCGACAGGGTTAGGCCACTGATTTTGCACGGAATTAAGGAGTTTCAATCCTCGATTACGCAAACAGCCAGATAGTGAACTGTCATTAGCCCCTTTGCCTTAAGGTAGGTGCGCTGGCTACGAATTCACTCTGATTTACAAGGCTTTCGATCCACCGGGCCGCTTGCCGGCGGATCCGCGCGGTTGCTTTTCCGGTTTCCGCGCGGAAATTATTAGCTGCCGAAAAATTGGATCCGGAAGCGCATATGGTTGCGTTTTCGCCCTTGTCCAGAGTACTTGTTCGCCATGGAAGAACCCAAGATCCGCAACATGGAAGAGTTTGCCGCCATCAGCGGGATTTCCCGTCCGACGGTCTCAAAATACTTCAACGACCCTGACAGCGTGCGCCGCTCCACGCGGGAACGGATCGAGGCGGCGCTGGAAAGATACGACTATCGCCCCAACATCTATGCGATCAATCAGAACAGAAAGCTGACCAAGAACGTCGGCATCGTCGTCCCGGTTCTGGCCGACCCCTTCTTCGTAGAAATTGCCCGCAATATCGAGCAACGGTGCATCGATGCCGGATTTCGCCCGACGCTTTTCAGTTCCCACGGTAGCCCTGAACTTGAGATCGATATTCTCGACAGTCTCCGGTCCCTGAAGCCGGCGGGCGTCCTGTTCGCACCGCTCGGTCGGGCCTCAAATCGGTCGGCTGTCGAGAAGTTCTGTGCCGACGTGCCCACGGTGCTTTTCGACAGTAATATTGAGGGGATGGGCGAGGCCTTCATCGGCTCCGATAACTACAGTTTTGTGTCGCAAACCGTGGAATACTTGAGCCGAACGGGCGAACCGCCGTGCTTTTTCGAAATGAAGACACCGGCCAACCCCAACGCCAACAAGCGCCGAATTGCCTACCTGGAGATGATGGAACGGCTGAACCTGCCGCCGCACGTCTATCAGATCGAAGGCGAGGGCTGGGGATTTGAGGAAATCGGTCGGCAGGGCGCCTTGAAGCTTTTGGAAGAGAAGGCGCTGAAGACCGACACGGTTCTTTGCAGCAACGACCGTCTGGCCATTGGCTTCTTGTCCGCAAGCTTCGAAGCCGGCCTCAGTGTTGGGCGGAAGGAAGGTTGCGATCTTCGTCTCGCATCGCATGATGACCACCCGTATTCGCGCTACACCTGCCCCAGTCTGACGACGGCGGCCCATGACTATCAGTCCGTCTCCGAGAACAGCGTCGATACGCTTCTGCGTCTCATTGAAAGCGGCGGTCGATTCAATGATCGCCGGGAAACGCTCTTTCCGGCCCGTTTGATCATGCGCGAATCTGCTTGAGGCAAAGTATTTTTACGCGCGTAAAGTTTTTCCTTGACGCAGCGACAGAACCTCCGCTAGCTTGCCCACACATCACATCCAAACCAGGGAGGAAACGGATGTATTTGAAAAGCGCACTCAGCGCTGCGTCGGCCATTGCGATTTCGGTCGGCGCTGTTCACGCTGAAAATCTTGTCATCGCGACCGTCAACAACGGCGACATGATCCGCATGCAGGGTCTGACTGATGATTTCACCGCCAAGACCGGCCATACGGTCGAGTGGGTCACGCTGGAGGAAAACGTCCTTCGTCAACGTGTCACGACCGACATCACCACCAAGGGCGGTGCGTTCGATATTACCACCATCGGTATGTACGAAACGCCGATCTGGGGCGCAAACGGATGGCTTGTTCCGCTTGACGACCTGAGCGCCGAGTACGACGTCGACGATATCCTGCCAGCGATGCGCGGCGGCCTGAGCTATGATGGCACGCTTTACGCGGCGCCGTTTTATGGCGAAAGCTCGATGGTCATGTATCGCACTGACCTGATGGAAAAGGCCGGTCTGGAAATGCCCGCGGCACCGACCTGGGAGTTCATCCAGGAAGCCGCTGCGGCGATGACCGACCGTGACAACGATATCAATGGCGTCTGCCTGCGCGGCAAGGCCGGTTGGGGTGAGGGCGGTGCCTTCATCACTGTTACGGCGAACTCGTTCGGCGCCCGCTGGTTCGATGAAGACTGGAATGCCCAGTTTGATCAGCCCGAGTGGAAAAATGCCCTTGAGTTCTTCGTTGGCATGATGGCCGAGTCCGGACCTCCGGGATATGCCACCAATGGCTTCAACGAAAATCTGTCACTCTTCCAGCAGGGCAAGTGCGGCATGTGGATCGACGCCACGGTTGCGGCATCCTTTGTCACGAACCCCGACGACTCGACTGTGGCCGACAAAGTAGGCTTTGCCCTGGCGCCGGATACGGGCATGGGCAAACGGGCCAACTGGCTTTGGGCATGGGCGCTTGCGATTCCGGGCGGAACCCAGAAAGAAGCTGCTGCCAAGCAGTTCATCGAATGGGCAACTTCGAAAGAGTACATCGAGCTGGTTGCATCGAACGAAGGCTGGGCGAATGTGCCTCCCGGAGCCCGGACTTCTCTTTATGAGAACCCGAACTACCAGTCGGTGCCGTTCGCACAAATGACGCTGGATTCGATCAAAGCTGCTGATCCGAATGACCCGACGGTCAAGCCAGTGCCATATGTGGGCATTCAGTTCGTCGCTATCCCCGAGTTTGCGGGCATCGCGACCGAAGTGAGCCAGGAGTTCTCGGCAGTCTACGCCGGCCAGCAATCGGTCGACGAGGCGCTCGAGAAAGCCCAGGCACTGACCAACGACGCTATGGAAGCCGCCGGATACCGGTAATCCTTCCCGCGCGGAGGGGCGGCACCGGTTGCCCCTCCGATCCTGAGCCCTTGGATTTAACTGCTGACATCTGAGACGGTAAAGACCGTCAACAGGAGAGGTGTGACATGGCTACAGCGCATTCCAGATCTGCTGCCAGAATGATGATGGCCCCAGCGGTCTTCCTGCTCCTTGTATGGATGCTTGTACCGCTCTCGATGACGCTCTTCTTCTCGTTCAAGAAATATCTGCCGCTTAGGGGCGATACACTTGGCAACGGACTCGAGTGGGTCGGCTTTCAGAACTACGCACGATTCTTAGGCTCCAGCTCATTTTGGCCGTCCATACAGACGACACTGATTCTGGTTGGCGGCATCATCATCATTACAGTGGTCCTTGGCATCCTGCTTGCCGTGCTGCTTGATCAGCCGATGTGGGGTCAGGGCGTCGTCAGGATCCTCGTTATTTCACCATTCTTCGTCATGCCGACCGTTTCGGCCCTGGTCTGGAAAAACATGTTCATGGACCCGGTGAACGGCATTCTGGCGCATCTTTGGCGCGCCTTTGGCGGTGACCCGGTGGTCTGGCTCAGCGATGTTCCGATATTCTCGCTGATCCTGATACTATCGTGGCAGTGGCTGCCCTTCGCGACGCTAATCCTTCTGACGGCGATCCAGTCGCTCGACAGCGAGCAACTCGAGGCGGCGGAAATGGATGGCGCAAACCCAATCTCCCGGTTTGTCTACATCGTCCTGCCTCACCTGAGCCGCGCGGTCACGATCGTGATCCTGATCCAAACGATCTTCCTCTTGTCGATCTTCGCGGAAATCTTCGTGACAACAGGCGGCTCGTTCGGAACCCGGACGCTGACCTATCTGATCTTCCAGCGGGTCGTGGACAGCCAGAACATCGGGCTGGGCTCTGCCGGTGGCGTCTACGCAATCATTCTCGCCAACATCGTTGCCTTCTTCCTGATGCGCATCGTCGGCGAAAACCTGGATCGTTGAGGAGAACGACATGGCACGCGCAGTCACCTCAAACCGCAAGGCACTCAACACCGCAATCGCCTGGGTCATCGCATTGTTGATCTTCTTCCCGATCCTCTGGACGATCTTGACCAGCTTCAAGACCGAGGCACAGGCGATCAACGACCCGCCGCTGTTCCTGTTCTTCGACTGGACCCTGGAAAACTACGCAGTGGTGCAGGAGCGTTCCGATTACATGCGCTTCCTCTGGAATTCGGTGATCATCGCCGGGGGATCGACACTTCTGGGGATCATCGTGGCGGTTCCGGCCGCCTGGTCGATGGCCTTCGTTCCCTCGCGGCGTACCAAGGACATCCTTCTCTGGATGCTGTCGACCAAGATGCTGCCGGCGGTGGGTGTCCTCTATCCGATTTCGCTGATCTTCGTGCAGTTCAACTTGCTCGACACTCGGTTTGGACTGACGATTGTGATCATGCTGATCAACCTGCCGATCATCGTCTGGATGCTCTACACCTACTTCAAAGAGATCCCGATCGACATTCTTGAGGCAGCGCGCATGGATGGCGCGACCTTACGGGAAGAAATCATCTATGTGCTGACACCGATGGCGGTGCCGGGGATCGCTTCCACGGTCCTGCTCAATATCATACTTGCCTGGAACGAAGCCTTCTGGACGCTGAACCTGACCGCCGCGAAAGCGGGCCCGTTGACGGCATTCATCGCCAGCTATTCCAGCCCGGAAGGCCTGTTTTTCGCAAAACTGAGCGCGGCCTCGACCATGGCCATTGCACCGATCCTGATCCTTGGCTGGTTCAGCCAGAAACAACTTGTCCGTGGCCTGACCTTCGGCGCGGTAAAATAGGGAGCCTGACACATGGGACGCATAGTTCTGAACAAAGTCAGCAAGAGTTTTGGCGACGTCGAGGTGATACCGCCGCTTGATCTGACCATCGAAGATGGAGAGTTTGCCGTGTTCGTCGGGCCCTCGGGTTGTGGCAAGTCCACGCTCTTGCGGCTGATCGCCGGGCTGGAGGATGTCTCAGGCGGCATGATCCAGATCGACGGCGCCGATGCCACCCAGGTGCCGCCCGCCAAACGCGGCCTCGCGATGGTGTTTCAGTCCTACGCGCTTTACCCGCATATGTCGGTGCGCAAGAACATCGCCTTTCCGCTGAAGATGGCCAAGCTCGATCAGGCCGAAATCGACAAGCGTGTCGAAGGCGCGGCTTCGGTTCTGAACCTTGCTGACTATCTTGATCGGCGCCCCGGTCAATTGTCGGGCGGGCAACGTCAGCGGGTCGCCATCGGGCGGGCTATCGTGCGGGAACCGGCAGCGTTCCTGTTCGACGAACCGCTGTCAAACCTTGACGCAGCGTTGCGCGTCGGCATGCGGCTCGAGATCAGCGAACTCCATGAACGGCTGAAGACCACGATGATCTACGTCACCCACGACCAGGTCGAGGCGATGACCATGGCCGACAAGATCGTGGTGCTGCGGGCGGGGATCATCGAACAGGTCGGCTCACCGCTGGAGCTTTACCACAACCCGCGCAACGAATTCGTTGCCGGTTTCATCGGCTCACCCAAGATGAATATCTTCGGCGGCGAAGAGGCCAAGAAACTCGGCGCTAACGCCATCGGCATCCGCCCGGAACACACCGACGTCAGCACGTCGGATGGGATGTGGAAAGGCCGGGTCGGCGTGGCCGAACATCTCGGATCGGATACCTTCATTCACGTCCACGACACTGGGCTTGCCGATATGGTGACGGTGCGCATCTCGGGCGATCTGGAGGTGCGCCACGGCGATCCGATCTTCGTGACACCGCAGATGGACAAGCTGCACAAGTTCGATGCGCAGGGCCTGAGAGTCGCGTGACCCGGCTGGCCGGTAAAACCGCGCTGATTACCGGTGCCGCACGCGGCATCGGCCTGGCCTTTGCTCAGGCCTACGCCCGCGAAGGTGCGCGGTTTGCCCTGGCCGACATCGATAGTGAGCGTGCGCTTGAGGCCGCCTATGAAATCAACAAATCGACCGGCGATTACGCGATTTCCGTCGAAATGGATGTAACCGAACAGGCCAGCATCGATAACGCGGTCGCGCATACGGCAAAGGTCCTGGGACAGATCGATATTCTGATCAACAATGCGGCGATATTCTCTGCCGCCCCCATCACCGAGATCGGACGCGCCGACTATCAGCGCGTCTTCGACATCAACGTGGCCGGAACGCTTTTCACTCTGCAGGCGGTGGCGCGCCACATGATCGAAAACGGTATCAGGGGCCGCATCATCAACATGGCCAGCCAGGCAGGCCGCCGAGGCGAACCGCTGGTCGCTGTCTATTGTGCTTCCAAGGCAGCGGTCATCAGCCTGACCCAATCGGCCGGGCAGAACCTGATCAAGCACGGCATCAACGTCAACGCCATTGCTCCCGGTGTGGTTGACGGCGAGCACTGGGACGGCGTGGACGCGTTCTTTGCAAAATACGAAGGCAAGAAGCCCGGGCAGAAGAAGAAAGAAGTCGGCGACGCGGTGCCCTACGGACGTATGGGCACCGCGGACGACCTGACCGGAATGGCGATATTTTTAGCCTCGGACGAGGCCGAGTACATCGTGGCTCAAACATATAACGTTGATGGCGGAAACTGGATGAGTTGATGACGACGCTGGTTAAATTGTCCAACGCGGAACTTGCGCATCTGCCCGAAGGTATCGTCATACCGACCTACGACCGATCCGGCCTGACTCCCGGGATTGTTCATATCGGCCTGGGCAACTTCCACCGTGCCCATCAGGCCTGGTACCTGCACCGGCTGATGCAAAAGGGCATGGCGCAGGATTGGGCGATCATCGGCGCCGGCGTTCGGCCCTATGACGAAGAACAGCGCGCCAAGATGGCGGCACAGAATTACCTGACCACGTTGATCGAGCTGGATCCCAAGGGCACGTCAGCCGAGATCGTCGGATCGATGATCGGCTATGTACCGATCGAAGAGGGGAACGGGGCGCTCATCGCGCAACTTACCGATCCCTCGATCCGCATCGTCTCGCTTACCGTGACCGAGAGCGGGTATTTTCTCGATCCCGTGACCAAGCGATTTGACGCCAGTCATCCGGACATCCAGCACGATGCCGCAAATCTGGACGCGCCGCGCACAGTCTTCGGCGCCATGGTGGCAGCCCTCGGGCAAAGACGCGACCGTGGGACCGGCCCGTTCACCTGCCAAAGCTGCGACAATCTGCCGGGCAATGGCACGATCCTGCGTGACGTAGTTGTCTCGTTTGCGCGCCTTGCTGATGAAGGGCTGGCCCGCTGGATCGAAAGCAACGTCAGCTTTCCAAATTCCATGGTCGATTGCATCGTCCCGGCAACGGGGCCCGGCGAACTCAAGCTTGTGCGCGAGTTTGGGATCGATGATCAGGTCCCCGTGACACACGAGAGTTTTCGGATGTGGGTCGTAGAGGACGATTTCTGCGCTGGCCGACCCGCGTGGGAACAGGTCGGTGTCACGATTTCGGACCGCGTTCACGACTATGAAGCGATGAAGCTCGGCATCCTGAACGGCGGCCATCAGCTTGTTGCAAATCCTGCCGAGTGCCTGGGCATAGACACGATAGCCGCCGGAATGCGCCATCCTCTGATCAAAGCGTTCTTCCGGACCGTCACAAGCAAAGAGATGGCGCCGCACATTCCGGACGTGCCAAGCATGACGACCGCCGCTTATGTCGACCTGATCGACAAACGGTTCTCCAACCCCAAAATCGTCGATACGGTGCGCCGGGTGGCCTTCGACGGCTCGTCCCGCCACACCGGTACGGTTCTGCCGGCTGTCAGAAAGGCGCTATCCGCGGGAACTCCGTTTGAGGGTCTGGCCCTCAGCCAGGCGCTATGGGCGCGGATGTGCGCGGGGACCCGCGAGAACGGCAGCGAAATTCAACCCAACGACCCTGAGTGGCAAAACCTGGTGCGCGCCGCGATGGCCTCCCGCGAGGACCCTCGGGCCTGGTTGGAACAGCGGGTCTTTTACGGGGATCTGGCCGATGACGACCGCTTTGCCCGGGTATTCTCGGAGTGGCTGGAGATGATCTGGCGCGACGGAGTCGAAGCCAGCCTCGCGGCATATACCGGTCGTTGAATGATCACGTGGGGTTGCGCTCGGCCCAGCCAGCGAAGATTTGCTCAAGCATAACAACGACGTAGTAGAGCATTATACCCATAAGGGCCAGCGCGATCAGCACCGCGAACATCAGCGGGTAATCGGCGCTGATCTTGCCGGAATCAAAGAGATGCCCAAGGCCCCGGCCATGGGGTTCAACGATTTCCATCAGGTTGGTGCCGATGAAGGCAAGCGTGACGGCGACCTTCAGGGCACCGAAGAACTCGGGCAGGGTCTTCGGCAACGCGATTTTCCAGAAGATCGTGAATTTCGAGGCGCCGAGAGAGGCTAGGATATCCCGATACTCCGGCTCAAGCGTCGAAAGCCCGATCGATACCGAGACGGCGATCGGGAAAAACGAGATCAGGAAGGCGATCAGGATGGTGTTGAAATCATGCTGGCCGACGAACAAGAGCGCGATGATCGGCACGACCGTGGCCTTGGGAATGGCGTTGAAGCCGACCAGAAGCGGGTAAAGCGCATCCCGCATGGTTCGGCTGAACCCCATGATCATGCCAACGAAGACACCGAAGACGACCGCGACGATCAGGCCGACGACCGTCCGCCAGAGCGTGTCCCAGGAGTACTCAAGGAAAAGCCAGCGGAACTTCCAGAATGCGGGCCAAAGGTCGCTCGGCGATGCCATCTTGTAGTTCGGCCAGCCATTCACCCAGACGAGAAACTCCCAAAACAGACCGAAGACGATCAGCGCCAGAATCGGGACGGTAACTTTCTTCCAGGTCATGCGTACCTCTTTCCCCCGATGCCCCGGGCCTGACCCGGGGCCTCGCCCTGACGTTGAGGTCCCGGGTCAAGCCCGGGACAGCTTTGGCCATGGGTATGCCGGTCGGCACTCATGCAGCTTCCTCCGGTGCGCGGCCCTGGGCGATCTGTATCTGATGGCGCAGGATGTTCAGAGCGTCAGCACTTTCAGGAGTGTAAAGATGTTCAAGGTCGCGCTCAGTACCCAAGTGAACATCCATAACGTATTGCGTGCGGGCCGGGCGCCCCGACAGCACGACAACCTGATCGGCCAGGAAGATCGACTCGCGCAGGTCGTGGGTAATCAGAACGCCGGTGAACGGCTCCTCGGCTTTGACCTTGTGCATGGTCTGCCAGAGGTCCTCGCGGGTGAACGCATCGAGCGCGCCGAAGGGCTCGTCGAGGATCAGCACTTCAGGCTTGTGAACTATGGATCGGCAAAGCGACGCACGTTGCCGCATGCCACCGGAAAGCTCGCTGGGTCGCTTGTCCTCGAACCCTTCAAGGCCCACCAGCGCCAGCAGATGGCGTGCCCGCTCTTCCTTCTCTTTCGTGTTCATCTTGGTAGGCACGATTTCGAGGGGTAGCATGACGTTCTTCAGGATCGATCGCCACTCCAGCAACACCGGGTTCTGAAAGGCCATGCCGATGGTGGATTTCGGGCCGGTCACCTTTTCGCCGTGCAGCCAGACCTCGCCTTCGTCCGGCATCATCAGCCCTGCGATCAGACGGGTCAGGGTGGATTTCCCGCAACCCGACGGGCCCACCACGGCGGCAAAACCCCCCTCTTCGACGGCCACCTCAAGCCCGTCCAGAACGGGCAGGGGGCCGGTGGCGGTCTTATAGGCGTGGCGCACGCCTTTGATGTCGATCAGGGGCTGGGACATGTCTTGATTCCAGACCTGGGCGAGGCTTAGCGCCCCGCCCAAGGCTTTGTAATTACTTGAGCATCCGCATTTCAGCACCTGGCAGATAGGCGTCGGTGAAATACAGGGATGCGTCCGGCTCGCCCTGGAAATCATAGGTTTCCTGAAGCTGCATCAGCGCCTTGTCCATCCGGGCAGCATCGATCCCGCCCATACCGTTGGCTGCCGCATAGTCGGTCAGCACGTTGGCGTCGATGGCAAGCTGCAAACGGCGCGTCTCAAGCGCGGCGTCAGCCGCCGGGTTGCGCTTGACGAGGCTGTCGACGGCCTTGCCAGGATCGGCGATGGCATCTTTCCAGCCGGCGGCGACGGCACCAAGGAAACCCTTGACCACATCGGGGTTGGCCGTGGCGAAATCGGTATTGACGATAATCGCGTTGCCATAAAGTGCCAGGCCATAGTCGGCCATCAGGATGGTCGAGATATCATCTTCGGGCACGCCCAAACGCACCAGGTTCAGGAACGACGAAAAGCTGAAACCGGTAACCGCAGCAACATTGCCCTCGGCCAGCATCGGCTCTCGTGTCGGGAAACCCACAGGCTCGACAGTGATGGCGCTGACATCCAGATCGTTGGCGGTAGCGAACGCGGGAAATTGCGCCCAGGCGCCATCCGGCGGCGGCGCGCCCAGAACACGGCCCTCAAGATCCTTCGGCTCGGACACGCCCAGCGACTTGCGGCCAACCACGGCAAACGGCGGCTTGTCATAGACCATCATCACAGCGGTCACCGGCGCGCCGGGGTTTTGATCAAGGAACTTGATCAGCGAGTTGATGTCGGCAAATCCAATGGGAAAGGCCCCTGTGGCAACCTTCGGAATTGCGTCGAGCGAGCCTTGACCGGCCGAGATTTCGACCGACAGGCCGGCCTCGGCAAAGTGACCGTTGTCGATGGCGGCAAAATATGGCGCGGACGGTCCCTCGAACTTCCAGTCAAGCGCGAAAGGAACGTCGGTTTGCGCTGCAGCGGCGCCGCCGAACGCCAGCGTGGCGGCAACGGCCGCAAGTGATTTTTTCAGCATTGTTGTACTCCCTGTCAATTTTTCGGGGCAGCAAATCCGTTTCCAGAACAAAGAGTTGCCGTCCCCCAATCCGGCTTGGATGTCTCGCATCACAAGAGACCTAGCACAGAGCTTGGTCCAAGTGAAAACCGAAATGCGAAAAGATGGTCAGAGATTATGCGCCTGCAAACAAATTGAGCATCGATTGGCGTCGCGCATGCGCAAATGATAACAGACAGCGCAAATGGAGAAGAGTTTCCAATGACAAAAGACGACAGCTTCGAACTCTACGACCTGAAAGTCGAGGTCGTGCTGGACGGTCGCACACCGGTCTGCCGCCACATCGAAGGCGAATATTTCACGGTCGAAGGCGAGAGCCTTGTATTCGCCGCCGACCAAAAGGTCTCGATGTACGCGCTTGCCGCCGTCCTGCCGCTCCTGCCTGCCAAGCAGCGCGAAACCGCCCGCAACGACTGGATGTCAACGGATGCCGAAGTCGCCTGCCCGGATCCCCATTGCGGCGGCCGGTTCCGGATCACACGGATCGGCAAGCGGCGGTTTTCCCACGCCGAGACGACGGGCCTGCCGGAGGAGCGGGCGACGCCATATTGGGAGAAGGACGGGAAGCCTTGATCCAGTTATGTGATTTCGTCTGCTTCGCAGCCGATCCGCCGGGGGGCTCTGCCCCCCGGACCCCCCGGGCGTACTTGGGGAAATATGAAGTGTGCCTCGAAGAGAGCGTTGATCGGCCCGCGCGCCTGAGGGGAAAGTTGCCGCCGATGAAGCAGATTCGCTTCGGTTAACTCTTTGAAAGCCAAGTCTATGCCCTTCTTCCTGTTCCAAATACTTCGTGGGGGTCCGGGGGAGCAGAGCTCCCCCGGCGGCGCGACGCGCGACAGCGCGGCGCAAAACCTCAATCCGGCGTGATAATCGCCTCGGCCTCTATCTCGACCAGATAGTCACCGGCCAGATCGTCGATGGCGATCAATGTGTTGGCCGGTTTGATCTCGCCAAATATCCGGCCATGGGCGGCGCTGACTTTGTCGGTGTCGCCGATGTTTGTCATGTAAATGCGGGTGCGGGCAATGTCTTCGGTTTCGCCGCCCAGCGCCCGCACGGCGCCAATAATCTTGTCCAGGATGAAAGTCGTCTGCGCCCCGGCATCGCCCTTTGCCACAACCCGGTCGGTGCCTGCTGTCGCGGTCGTTCCCGAGACCAGGATCCGATCGCCAGTCCGCCTGGCCCGGCAATATCCCGCGATATCCTCCCACTTGCTGCCCGACATCGCACGGCGAACGTTCGGACGGTTCGGCTGGGTGTCGACTGTGAACGCCGAAGGCACGTCGCTCAGATGATGGGACAGATCACCGCTCGCCGTGAGAAACGGGGGCTTCCGGTATTCGTCACCGCAATCCCCGGGAATTGGCGTTGTACCTTCCAGGGCCCCGGCAAGCGTCGCCTGATCCTCATCATCCAGCGCAAATTCGAAAAGCTTCGCGTTGTCGGCCCGATGATCATTTTCTCCCGGACGGAGGCCGATGATCACTCCGGCGACATGGGGGTGTTCCAGCACCCAACGGGTGGCGACGTTGGTCAGCGAGACACCGTGCTTTTCAGCAACCGTCGAAGCGGCCTGCAACACCTCCTGATACGCATCCCAACCGCCAGCGGCGCGAATGAAGCGGGCGTATTTCATCTTGCTCCAATCGCCGATGTTCTCCGGCTCCGCACGGCCCAGCCACCTTTCGGTAAGAAACCCGCCGCAGATCGTGCCATAGCTCAGCAGGTGGACGCCGTGGTTCTCACAAACCTGCGCCAGAGGCCCCGCGAAACGGCGGTCCAGAAGCGAACAGACCACCTGATTGGTGAGGATCGGCACACCATCCGCCAGCGCCAGATGCAGGTGAGCGGCATCGAAGTTGGTGACACCGATCTCGCGGATCAGGCCTTCGGCGCGCAATTCGGCAAGCTCGTGCAGGGCGTCCAGCCAGGCGGGGTGCGCGAAGCTCCACCAGTGAAACTGCAAGAGGTCGAT
>CAJICO010000435.1_pt1 | contig 16930 bp, 20 predicted proteins | sample 9199701 | NCBI WGS metagenome assembly CAJICO01 (sample SAMEA7708339, study PRJEB35096) | sediment metagenome | biome: marine neritic benthic zone biome [ENVO:01000025]; feature: sediment [ENVO:00002007]; material: shallow marine sediment [ENVO:03000034] sea grass bed [ENVO_01000059] ... | reverse complement strand
GTCGTCTTCCTGGAAAACGAGATCCTCTACGGCCAGTCCTTCGAGGTCCCCAAACTGGACGACTTCACCATCCCCTTCGGCAAGGCGCGTATCTGGCGCGAGGGCGCGGATGTGACACTGGTTTCCTGGGGCATCGGCATGACCTATACTCTTCAGGCCGCCGACGAACTGGCCAAGGAAGGCATCATGGCCGAGGTCATTGACCTCCGCACCCTCCGCCCCCTCGACATGGCGACCGTGATCGCCAGCGTGCAGAAAACCAACCGCTGCGTGACCGTCGAAGAGGGCTGGCCCGTGGCCTCCATGTCCGACCACATCGGCGGCGAGATCATCCGCGAGGCGTTCGACTATCTCGACGCACCTGTCCTCAAATGCACCGGCAAGGACGTGCCCATGCCCTATGCGGCCAACCTCGAAAAACTGGCGCTGACCAGCGTGAAAGAGGTGATCGACGCTGTTAAAACCGTGACTTACCGGTAAGGAGACCAGGAATGTTCGGCAGAAAACAAACTGGCGAAATGCGTCTGGAGAATCCAATGATTGTTGCTTTCGTTGATGAAAGCGACGATCTGACAGTCCACTTGGATCCAAAGCAGTTTGATGGCAGCTCGGAAGCGGGCGTTGTGCTGGCGGACTTGGCCCGACATATGTCCAGAATGCTGAACCAAACCCGAAAGGGCGACGGTGATGACACCCTGACAAACATAATTCGGTCTTTGGTCATTGAACTGAATTCGCCAGATCAGACATCTGGCAACCTTCCGAACTGAGGTAGAAAAAATGCCCACCGAAATCCAGATGCCGCAGATCACACCTGTCGATATCTTAGCTCGGATGTGTGCCGTCAAAGCGGCAACCTACCGGTAAATGCGGCTGCAAATCCTCATAAGCGCGGCCCTGCTCGCCCTGGTGGCCTCGGCGTTCGACGCGAAGCAGGCGCGCGAGGGTGCCCTGATCACTGGCTACCCGCCGATGCTGGCCGCCTCATCGGCGTTCGGCCTGATCGCCTCGCCGGCAGACGCCGGTCTCAGGATCGCTGCCCTGGAACGGGCACGCGGCCCGCGGCTTGCGGCGCTGCCCAGCAACGCGCCGGCCTTCCTGGACGTCAACGGCGGCCAGAACCTTCGGCCCCTGGCCACCTACTTTTCCTACGAAAGAAGGTACCGCTGATGCCGTCCCGTCAAAGTCTTGTAACGGCCGTTGAAGCGGCCTCAAAAACACGAAACACCGGTGGCATCGCCGTCCGGATCGACATTGCGGAGGAATTCTGATGCCTACCGAAATCCTGATGCCCGCGCTCTCTCCGACGATGGAGGAAGGCACGTTGGCGAAATGGCTGGTAAAGGAAGGGGATGCCGTCTCTTCCGGCGACCTTCTGGCCGAGATCGAGACCGACAAGGCCACGATGGAATTCGAGGCTGTCGACGAAGGCACGGTGGGAAAGATCCTCATCGCCGAGGGCACCGAAAACGTGAAGGTGAATTCACCGATCGCGGTATTGCTGGAGGATGGCGAAAGCGCCGACGACATTGGCGCGTCACCCGCGGCCGCCCCTGCTGCAGCCGAAGCGCCGGCGCCCGCAGCCGCGCCCGAACCCGCCACGGCGCCCGAACCTGCGCCTCAGCCAGCGGCCGCCCAAGGCCCCGGATCAAGTCCGGGGCAGCGTATCTTCGCTTCGCCACTGGCGCGCCGTATCGCCGCCGACAAGGGTCTGGACCTCTCGCAGATCAAGGGCTCGGGGCCGAAAGGCCGCATCGTCAAGGCTGACGTTGAAAGCGCTCGGCCTGCCGCCGCAGCCACATCCGCACCCGTCGCTGCCCCGGCGGCTACCGCTGCGCCTGCCCCTTCCGCCGACGCTATCGCCCGCATGTACGAAGGCCGCGCGTACGAGGATTTCAAGCTCGACGGTATGCGCAAAACCATCGCCGCCCGTCTCAGCGAGGCCAAACAAACGATCCCGCACTTTTACCTGCGGCGGGATATCCGGCTTGACGCGCTTCTCAAGTTCCGGAGCCAGCTCAACAAGGAACTGGAAAGCCGCGGCGCGAAGCTCAGCGTCAACGACTTCATCATCAAGGCCTGCGCCATCGCCCTGCAGCAGGTTCCCGACGCCAATGCCGTCTGGGCCGGGGACCGCATCCTGAAAATGAAGGCGTCCGACGTGGCTGTCGCCGTAGCCATCGAAGGCGGGCTTTTCACCCCGGTTCTGCAAGACGCCGAAATGAAGTCACTGTCAGCTCTTTCGGCCCAAATGAAGGACTTGGCCGCTCGCGCCCGCGACCGCAAACTGGCCCCTGAAGAATACATGGGCGGCAGCTTCGCTGTCTCCAACCTCGGCATGTTCGGCATTGATAATTTCGACGCCGTCATCAATCCGCCGCACGGCTCGATCCTGGCCGTGGGCGCCGGAGTGAAAAAGCCCGTGGTGAAAGAGGACGGCGAACTCGGCGTTGCCACGGTGATGTCCGTCACGCTCTCGGTCGATCACCGGGTCATCGACGGCGCCCTCGGCGCGCAATTCCTGGCAGCGATCAAGGAAAACCTGGAAAACCCGATTGCGATGCTGGCATGAGGATCCTGGTCCTGACCGCCGGTCTGGCCGCGCTGGCCGCCTGCGACACATCCGAGAAAAACGCGGTCTTCATCTGCCCCAACGGTCCCAGCCTCGCCGTGTCCTATACCGAGGAAAGCGCGACTCTCGCTTTTTCCGGTGGCCGGACTGAAGTTCTGCCGCTCTCCGGCGGCGATGGTGCAAGCCTCTACGCCCGGCCCGGTCTGGTATGGAATGTTGACGGGCCGTTTTCAGCCCGGTTGACCGATGGCCTGTCAAGCTGGTCCTGCGACGAGGTTTCGATCTGATTGGGAGGCTATGGCCATGGGTGATGACCGCTATCTGCTCACTGCCGAAGACATCGCCGCCATGGAAGGTCTCGCCAAGACCCACTTCCAGAACAAGAACGCCAGGCGGATCAACAAGTCGCTTGGCGATGCGACCGGACTGACCGGTCTCGGCATTCACATCATCGAGGTGGAACCGGGATGCGAGACAACCGAGTACCACGTCCATTACTACGAAGATGAGGCGATCTATGTTCTTTCCGGACGGGCCACTGCCGAAATCGGCGACGACAGACACGACATCAAAACGGGCGATTTTATAGGCTACCGCAAGAACGGTCTGGCCCACACGATCTACAACACCGGCGACGAGACCTTCCGCTGCCTGGTGATCGGCCAACGGCTGGCCAACGACGTCGCCGACTACCCCCGCAAAGGTCAGCGCATTTACCGCAATGCCGGATTGTCGGTCGACCTTGCCGATATCGACAAGCTGACCAACCCGACAGTGGGCACCAGGAAGTAGACCCCACTTAACCTTATCGTCATGCTCTTTCTGCTAAGCCACCCGACAACGGGAAAATCAGGCTTCGCGAGCAGGAATATGAACAAGGACAAGTATATTGTCACCGCCGATGATATTTCGGAAATGAAGGGGGATGTGCGCACCCACTTTCTGAATGCCAAGGCACATCGTCTCGAAAAGGCGCTTGGCAATGCAACCGGGCTAACCGAGATCGATTTCAGTATTATCGAACTGGCGCCGGGAAGCGAAAGCACCGAACACCACAAGCATTATCACGAAGAAGAATGTATCTACGTGCTCGAAGGTACGGCAACGGCGCGGATCGGATCGGAAAGCCAGGAAATCAAGGCCGGTGATTTTGTCGGCTACCGGAAAGGCGGCCTTGCCCATTCCTTCAAGAACTCGGGCGACGGACCATTTCGGTGCATCGCCATAAGCCAGCGGAAAAGCCACGATGTTTCGGACTATCCGCGCCTTGGCAAGCGGCTGTTCCGCAATCGCGACCTGACCTGGAACCTTGTTGATCTGGGCGTTATCGACCGGCCATTTGGCGCAAAAACCTAAGCGCGGCCCGGTAGGAACCCGGACCGCGGCTTATACTTACATCTGATGACTGGGCGTCGACTTGGACAAGGCTTCCTCCTCGTCCGTCATTTCCTCGGGGATATCCTCGAATAGCGGCGTCGTCAGATATCGCTCGCCCGTGTCCGGCAGCATGCAGAGAATAACCGAACCTTCGGGTGCATCCGAGGCCACCTTCATCGCCACAGCGAAGGTCGAACCTCCTGAAATCCCGGTGAAAATCCCCTCTTCCGCAGCTAGCCTCTTTGACCAGGCAATGCCCTCGGGGCCCGCGATTGGGATCAGATCGTCGTGGAAACCCTTATCGAGGCCCTCTTGCAGAACATGGGGAATGATGTCCGGGGTCCAACCCTGGATGGGATGTGGCTCAAAAGCGGGATGGCCCGAGGATGGCGTGTTGTCGGGATTCCGCTCCTGCGGAAAACCAGAGCCGACAAGCGCCGCGTTAGCCGGCTCGGTCAGGATGATCTTGGTTTCCGGTCGTTCCTGTCTCAAAACCCGTCCGACACCCGTAAAGGTGCCCCCGGTGCCGTAACCGGTCACGAAATAATCCAAACGCTCGCCCGCGAAATCCCCGATGATCTCGCGCGCCGTCGTACTTTCGTGAATATCCGCGTTGGCCTCGGTCTCGAACTGAGCGGCATTGAACCAGCCATGCTCCGCAACCAGTTCCTGCAACTTCTCCATCATTCCGTACGCCTTCTTCGCCCGAGGCGTAAGAATGACCTTTGCTCCCAGAAAGCGCATCAGCTTTCGGCGCTCGATCGAAAAGCTGTCTGCCATGATGCACACCAGCGGATAGCCTTTGGCCGCGCAAACCATGGCGAGCCCGATACCGGTATTGCCGCTCGTCGCCTCCACCACAGTCTGACCGGGTTTAAGCGCCCCAGACTGCTCGGCGGCCTCGATGATGTTGAGGGCAAGCCTGTCCTTAACCGATCCCAGCGGATTAAAGGCTTCAAACTTTACATAAAGGTCGACGTGTTCCGGCGCGATCCGGTTGATCCCAATGACCGGCGTGTCCCCGACGGTATCAAGAATACTCCCAAATCGGCCGCGACCGCTGGTTTGACGAATTGACATTTGATGCCCCCACTTTTTCGAATGAGAGTACACTAACAAATCTTGTCCACCTGACCAGTCGCCGTGCGTCAAAAAGGAAATCGGCCCACGAATTCACGCAGGCCGTCCAAAATGTTCTGTCGAAATTCAGCTATCGACGAAGCCGTTCAAGACTTGATCCATAGTCAGCGACGGTTGATCGCATCCCGCTTCGCCAACAATCTTTGCCGGAACCCCGGCAACTGTCTTGCAGGGCGGCACCTCCTGCAGAACCACGGAACCCGCAGCGATCCGGCTGCAATCGCCAATCCTGATATTGCCCAGCACCTTGGCGCCGGCCCCGATCAAAACGCCGTCTCCGATCTTCGGATGGCGATCATCGTCTTCCTTGCCGGTGCCGCCCAGCGTCACGGAATGAAGCATCGAGACATTGTCGCCGACCACCGCAGTTTCGCCGATAACGATGGAATGGGCATGGTCGATCATCAGCCCCTTGCCGATCCGGGCATTGGGATGAATGTCGATGCCGAAAATCTCGCTGACCCGTGCCTGAATGAAATAGGCAAGGTCCTTGCGGTCTTTCTTCCACAGCCAGTGACCGATGCGATAGGCCTGAACAGCCTGAAATCCCTTGAAGAACAACAAAGGCTGCATCAGCCGGTGGCAAGCTGGATCACGCTCAAAAACGGCAACCAGATCGGCCCGCGCGGCCTCGCCCAGACTACGATCCTCCGCGTAAGCCTCTTCCGAGATCTCGCGCAACAACTGACCGGTCATCTCAGACGAAGACAGTTTGAACGCAAACCGATAGGCCAGCGCGCTTTCCAGGGAATTGTGATGCAAAACAGTGGCATGCACCATTCCGCCAATCAGCGGTTCAGCCGCTACGGCCGCGTGCGCGTCTTCCTTGATCCGGTCCCAGACAGGGTCAAGCGCCGTGGGGCGCAGTTTTTCCTTTGCCATGGCAATTCCTCCGTCTGATGCCATTCCATAGAACAGATAGGCATGCCAGACTAACGAAAAAGACCGAGGGCGTAAATCTGCTTACCGACCGGGACATTGAAACGTACAAATCCCGCCTCCTGGGCGAGATTGAAGCCTTGAAAGCCGAGGATCAGGCAGGCGCGGAAGATCGCGGCACCGTTCACCTTGATCAGCAGTCGGTGGGGCGGCTCAGTCGCATGGACGCGCTTCAACGCCAGGCCATGGCCGAGGCCACTATGCGCCGCCGCGCAGGGCGATTGGCGCGCATCAAGGCCGCGCTTGCCCGTATCGACGAGGGCGAATTCGGCTTCTGCCAGGACTGCGGCGAAGACATCCCCGCCGCCCGGCTTGACCTCGACCCGTCAACGCCGCTCTGCCTTTCTTGTGCAAAAGGCTAGGCGCGCGGCAGGCTCAACTCGGCGAAGTGAACGGCAAGCCGGATCACACCAGTCCCATCGAAACTCCCCGTCTCGGCGGTCAGAATCAGATCGGTCGCTGTGCAATACGCAAGTGGAGACCCCGTGATGCCCCTTGACCACGATCCAGCACCCGTGCCGATGCCGCTGCCATATCGGTTGGTCGACCCGGAAACGCCGATCTCAATCGTCGTGACGCCGCCAATGGCGGTCAGAACCCGGCTGGTCACGCCATAAACAATGCTATTGGCAGGGAGTGCGCCGGTTACACTGGAATTCGCACCCGTTGTAACGGGATGGTCAATCTCGACCGTGCGGTGCACGAACCCGGCCCCGTTGGCCGAAAAAGCACCGCCCCCCGCTACCCAGTCGACGCCATCAAACGTAACCTTGGTGCCCAAGGCCTCCGACCAGCCCTGCCAGCCAATCTCCGGCGTCAAGACGGCCCAACCGCCATTCAGGAACAAAGCGACCTTGCCATCAAGCCCGGTCCAGTCACCGGTCGCACCTACGCCGACTGCGTGAGCTTCTCCCTCGTCTGGCGAAGACGGCGGCACCACGCCGCCGGTCGTCACCAGCGAGAGGTGAACCAGCGCATCCAGCCGCGCCAGCCCCTCGTTGACGGTCACATGTTTCTGCGCCTGTGCGGGCGCCAGCAGTGGCAGCCCCAAACGGTTGGTATCAGCCATTGATTACGATCCTCGAATATTGCCCGGGCCCGAAAAGGTCCGAGACCTGTGCCACTTCAACTTCAAATGGAAATCCCACGCCATCCGCCGCGCGCGTGACGGCGTCATAAGTCCACGCGGGCGCCGAAACCTGCTCTTCGCGACGCAAGACACCGCCTGACAGCACCCTCAGGTGATAGGCCTCGAAGGCCTCTCCCAGCGGCACTTCCGGAAGAACCCAACTGTCACTGTCAATCCGCGTCCGCCGGATCCAGGCAAGTTCGTGCCCCCCGGCCCCGTCGCTCGACGACGACAGACGGACGGGCGCATAGGGCCGCAGCCCCAGGCCCGAAGCGGCATGCTCGATTTCGACATAGGACGAATGATCGACCGGGCGCGACGCCGGGCCGATCCGATAACGTATTGGCAGACCGCGCAATTCCGGGGCCATCTCGACCTGATAAGGTGCGGCGTCAAAGACCAGCAAAGTCGACCCCGCCGGCCAAACTGCCTGCATCGCCCCCTCGCTGCCGCGCTGCCCTCGAAGCCGCATGGAAAGGGTCCAGGTGTCCGGCGCAATCAATTCGGCGTCGCGAAACTGGAATATCTCCCGCTCGTTCGCGGGCGCGCCGATCACCGCTACATTGCCCCCGGCAAAAAGCGCCTGATCATCAATCGACGCCAACGCACCATAGACCAGCCGCACGTTCAGTCCGATGCCCCGGTCCCAAAGCCCCGGTGTAGCGGCAGACAGATCGTTCAACGTCTGCCCCATGACCGCGCGCCGGCTCAACTCGGCCTGGAAAGTCCAGGCCTGCCCGTCAAGAGACGAATAAACCGCCGCTGCTCCCGGCCAGGGCTCCGACGTCGCTACCACCCATGGCGCCTCAGGGCTCTCGTCCCCGCGCATTATTGGCAGATCCATCGCTTCGGCCCACAAGGGGAGCGCCGAAACAAACGGTCTTGGCCGCGCTATCGCATCTTCGGTCACCTCAGCACTGTAAAGCGAACGTTCCACCTGCTGACCCTCGATCAGCTTCACCCCGGCCTCTTCAACCCGGTCTACCCGAAACGTCTCGCCGGCAAGTTCCACCACATCGCCTGCCGCCACATCAGACGACGGCGGCAAGGCAAAGCCCACACCGTCCCGCGCCACCCGCGCCTCTGCCAGCCAACGCTCCACCACGGCGCGCGCCTCACCCCCGGTCAAAGCCAGGGAAAGCTCGCTTCGCGCAACGGCAACTGTTGCCTCGTCGGGAAAAATCCCCTCGGTGCCCCGCACTTCATAGTCGCCATCCGCTTCTACATAGGTCAGCCGCACTCTTCCCGAGACCTCCGCTTCAGGTTGCCGTATCCGGCTGACCAGCGAAGATGCTTCACCCCAGGCCAGTTCAGCGTCTTGAATGATCCGGCCCGCACGCCCGTCGCGATTACGGAAGGCGACCATTGCGTCGCGTTCCATCGCATCCACACCGTGAGCCAGCAACAAGGGCTGCAAGGCCGCCCGCCCGTCTTCGCCGCCCTCCAGGGAATAACCGCGCACCAAACCATAGGCCCTGGAAACATCCACATCCGAAACCCCGGACATCTCGCAGATCTCGGCGATCACACCCGCCAGGGATCGCGCTGTCACGCGCCCATTCAGCCAATGGCCCCGCGCATAGTTGTCACCATCGCTCCAGGTCTCGATATCGCCGGGAAAATAGGGATAAGGCCGCGCATCCCAAGCCCAGACGAACATCCGATTGGTGGCCACCATCTCGCCTGCATAGACGGGCGATACAGGATTGTTCGCCTCATCCCCCCAATACTCGGCCATGGCGCACAGATATTGCATCTGGATCAGGTCATCCCGAGCACCTGTCGAATACTTCGGCAGCGCCGATTCCGACGACTTGGGATCGAGAAACTTGTTCGGCTCGTTCGTGCCCTTGTCGATGGCGGCGCACCCAAGTTCGTCAAGCCAGGCCGCATCAAACTGCGGCCCCCGCAGACCTTCGTAATCATGGGCCGAGAACAGCTTCGCCTCCGCCCCGTTGGGCCACACCAACCGGCGCTTCCCCGCTTCCCACTGCGGACGCCGGTCGGGTGGCGAACACTCCAGAATGCCGCTCTCGCCAAAGACCATCACGTCGCGCGCCTGATCGAACGTCTGCCCAACCAGGGCCAAGCGCCGTGACTGCCCGGCATCCTCAGGCCGTGGTCCCTCAACCTGAGACCGCACCCATTCGGCACCGGCCCGGGTCTTCCCCGCACCGCGCCCCCCAAGGATCACCCAGGTCTTCCAGTCTCCGTCGGGCGGCAGTTGATGCGGCAGCGCCCAGAACTCGAACACATAGGGCAAGCCTCGAAGCGCCTCCTTCGACAGGCCAGCAAGAAACTCAATCTGCTTCTGTCGCCGCGCGGAGACGATCAAGGCTGCGCCCGATTTCAGACCGGACGGCGTCGAAATCAATTGGGGCGGTTGCGACAAGTCCTTTGGAGAGGAGGACACGTTCTTCATGCTTGTTCACCTCTTTCAGCAACTGCGTGCGTGTTTCCGCCAGAGTGGAAAGTGATTTCGAAAGCTCGGCTTTCGAAAGGTTCTCACCCTCCAGCATCCGCTCTGCCATAAGCTCGAAAGCAGCCATGATTTCGTCCATGGCCTTCTCGCTTTTTGCGAGCTTCTCGCGCGCCGTGAGTGTTCTGGCAATTTTGGAAGGATCGTCAGTCATCGACGGCCCCTTTAGTGAATTCAGGAAACAAAAAACGGCAGCGGGGATGGCCCCGTTGCCGCTTCGTCACGTCTCCTAGCTTGCCTAGATGTATACGTTAGAGAGTTCGCTCTGTCAATGCTTAAGTGGTTGATAAAATTGACAAATACCGTTCGCTGCAATTAACAGAAAGTTAAGGCGGGGACATTTCTCAGCCTTCCCAATCCCTTGGATGGACCAAGACTACTGGTTTGCCCGTTCTGCCTCGATCTCGCGCCAACGCGCTACATTGGCGTTATGCTCGTCCAGGGTCACCGCGAAAGCGTGCCCGCCGGTGCCATCGGCCACGAAAAAGATGAATTCCGACTCAGCCGGCGCAAGTGCCGCCTCGATCGACGCCTTGCCGGGATTCGCGATCGGCGTCGGTGGCAGGCCTTCGATCACATAAGTGTTCCACGGCGTGGCACGGCGCAACTCGCTCTGCCGCAAACCGCGACCAAGAACGCCCTTGCCCTCAGTGATACCATAAATAACCGTCGGGTCGGTCTGCAGCTTGATCCCTTGCCGTAGCCGGTTGGCAAAGACACTCGCGACCAAGGGCCTCTCATCAGCCAACCCGGTTTCCTTCTCGATGATCGACGCCAGGATCAAAGCCTCCTCTGGTGTCTCGACAGGTGCGCTATCGGAACGTTCCGCCCAGGCCTGTTCCAATCGAAATCTCTGAAGGTTCGCCATATCGGAAAGGAAGGTCTCCCGATCCATGCCGGGACGAATCTCATACCCATCCGGCGCAAGTGACCCTTCAGGCGGCAGCGCCGTTACCTCGCCTTCGAACAACTCGCTGACATTCAGCGCCTCAAGCACCTGCCAACTGGTCACGCCTTCGGCGACGACCACCCGGAACCGGGTCGCCACATCGTCCAATGCTACCTGATAGGCCTCGGGACGCTCGTCACCCTCTTTCGGATCGAACTCGGCAGTAATATCGAACTCCTGCGTCGCCGCATTAAGTTCGCGCACCCGCACATTCTGCCCATTGACGGAAATCAGATAGACCACTTCCGTCCCGCAAGTGGACTGGCCGTCGCCGGTGATTTCGGCCACGATCTCCTGCATCGACGAACCTTCGCGGATCAGAAACGACCCGGCCTTCAGGCGCGGAGAAAGCCCGGAATACTCGGCCCCAAGCCGATAGACCGTAACGTTCGAAATCGCCCCCTGCGCCTCAAGATCGTCCGCAACCGCCACCATGGACCCGCCCCGCGGCACTTGCAGGCAAATAGGCTCCTCCAACGGGCCTTCGGCCACATACTGGTTCTGTCCCCAGCCGATCGCACCGGCAGCGGCTATCATCGCTACGATCAAGATCGTCAGCAGGTTCGACGCAAAATTTCGCCACATCAGCGGTCAATCCGTCCCATAACAAGCGAGGCATTGGTGCCCCCGAACCCGAAACTGTTGGAAAGTGCGATGCCAATCTCGCGCTCGCGCTTGGCATTCGGCGCCAGATCAAGCATCGGCTCAATTGCGGGATTGTCCAGGTTAATGGTGGGCGGTGCCACTTGGTCCCTCAGCGCCAGTATACAAAAGATCGCCTCAACCGCGCCTGCCGCTCCCAAAAGGTGGCCAACAGAAGACTTTGTCGACGACATTGTCGCCCCCTTGGCCGCATCCCCCATGACCCGCTCAACCGCGCCCAGTTCAATCGTGTCCGCCATGGTCGAAGTGCCGTGCGCATTGATATAATCCACATCCGTTCCACTGATCCCGGCCGATTTCAAAGCATTCCGCATGGCCCGTTCGCCACCTTCGCCATCCTCGGAAGGCGCGGTGATGTGATAGGCGTCTCCGGACAGTCCATACCCAAGAATTTCCGCGTATATCTTCGCGCCGCGCGCCTTGGCATGCTCGTACTCTTCAAGAATGACAACGCCTGCGCCTTCACCCATCACGAAACCGTCCCGGTCAGCGTCATAAGGACGCGACGCCTTCTCGGGCTCATTCCCGCGCTTGGTCGACAGCGCCTTGCAGGCATTGAACCCGGCAATCCCGATCTCGCAGATCGGGCTTTCCGCGCCGCCGGCCACCATCACATCCGCATCGCCCAGCATGATTAGCCGCGCCGCATCGCCGATCGCATGGGCACCGGTCGAACAGGCCGTGACAACTGCATGGTTCGGCCCTTTGAACCCATGCTTGATCGACACCTGTCCCGAAACCAGATTGATCAAGGCCCCCGGAATAAAGAAGGGCGAAACCCGCCGTGGCCCGCGTTCCTTCAACAGAACCGCCGTATCGGCAATGCTCTTCAGCCCTCCAATGCCCGACCCGATCATCACACCGGTCCGCTCCAGGCTTTCCGTATCGGTCGGCTGCCAACCCGAATCCTCAACCGCCTGCTCGGCAGCCGCGATTCCGTAGGTGATGAACTCATCAACCTTGCGCTGTTCCTTCGGCTCGAGCCAGTCGTCGGGATTGAAGGTTCCGTCGCTTCCGTCACCGCGAGGCACCTCGCAGGCATAGGTCGTGGCCAAGTGACCGGCGTCAAACCGCGTGATCGGCCCAGCCCCGGACTGCCCGTCCAAAAGCCTCGACCATGTCTCCTCGATACCCGACGCCAGCGGCGATACAATTCCCAACCCGGTTACGACGACCCGACGCATACCCGACCTCTTCCTTTGCTCATTGGGCCGAGACATACACTTGCGTTGCTGCTACTTCAATCAAACCGGCGCAGACTTTCCTTAACCAAGCGCAAAGACGCGTAGCTTATGTAGCCCCCCATGTGCGGACGGAGCTTGGCACTTCTGCTGACGCTGATTATCTCGTCAGTTCAACAAGTTGCGGCATCTGACAGGTGTGGCGGCGCTCTGACGCTCACTATTGTCTATGACAATTACTATGTTGTTCTCACACAGCAGGGGGACATGCGCGATCGCGCCGCAGCCAAACTGTTCTCATTCGTCAGCAGCATCGACATCATCGCATTGTCCGATGAACTGGACATCGAAGTGGATACAGAGCGCCTTGAGCGTGTCCTTGGCGCCATCCAACAGTTGTCGGTGTACATGATTTCTGGCGTCGAGGTGTCGATGATGGGCCTCGCTCCGCATAGTGCAAATGTTCATTGGCTCGGGCAAACAATCGAACAGACCGGCTGTCTCGAAGAATTTTCAGCCCCAAGCGGCCCAATCGCAGTCAAAGGAAAAGCCGAAGCGTCGCTGCCACAAAACTACTCCTTTCCCGCCCCCCGACGTCTCGCGGCGGATATCGAGGAACGAGTGTCCTACACATCAGGTATCCTTTCCGTCGCCGGCGCCGTGTTTTTTGGCGGTATCGGCTACGTGCTCGTGAAATCACGCGCTTTCCGAAGACAACGGGTACAGCGCATGCCCCGTCATCTGACGTCGTTCCCGGTGGTCGCTACGGCGGTCGCCGACGACGGCACCGAAATTCGCGCGCCGGTCACTGCCCACGACATATCCGTGGGCGGCATGAAAATCGCCTGGGAAGAGCCGCCACCAAAGGGGGCCGAGGTCATACTCGCCCTGCCGATCGGTGAAGTTTCCGCCACGATTGCCTGGTCGAACCCATACTTCGCCGGCATGGTCTTTGACAAAAACCTATCCGCGGCCGAAGTGGATGCGCTGACCAAAACAAGATAACCCCCGCCGTCAGGCAGGGGTATCACCGTACTTCGCAAAGATATCCGCGGGTTAGGCGGCTTCCTTGATAAATTTGACGGCATCGCCGAACGTTTGGATCGTCTCGGCCGCGTCGTCGGGAATTTCGATTCCGAATTCTTCCTCGAAAGCCATGACAAGCTCCACGGTATCCAGGCTGTCGGCGCCCAGATCGTCGATGAAAGATGCGTTTTCTGCAACCTTGTCTTCTTCGACGCCCAGATGCTCGACGACAATCTTGCGTGTGCGCACTTCGATGTCGCTCATATCAATCCTCGCGGTTTCCTCGGGTCTAATCCCCGGTTCTTCTTAAACTTCCGCCCAACGGACGAAAAACAGCCGGGACGTGCAAAGGCCCCGGCTGGGATGAGCGCCGCGTATACTATCCTGCTCTGAAAGGCAAATGGTAAGATACGCCGCCCTCCCGGTCACAACATGGCCATTCCGCCGTTGATATGCAACGTCGTTCCCGTGACGTAAGCCGCCTCGTCGCTGGCCAGATACAGCACTGCCGCCGCGATTTCCGAAGGCTCACCCATCCTTCCCGCAGGCACCTGCGAAAGAATGCCCGCCTTCTGTTCGTCACTCAGCTTTTCCGTCATGGCGGTCGTGATGAACCCAGGTGCCACAGCATTGACTGTGATGCCCCGGCTCGCCACTTCATAGGCCAGGCTTTTCGAGAATCCGACCAGACCTGCCTTGGAAGCCGCATAGTTGGTCTGCCCGGGATTACCCGTGGCGCCCACGATGGACGAGATATTCACGATCCGCCCCCAACGGGCCTTCATCATGCCCCGGATCGCACCACGCGACAGAACCATCGCACTTTTCAGATTGACCTGAAGCACCTGATCCCATTCCTCGTCCGACATGCGCATGAAGATATTGTCGCGGGTTATCCCGGCGTTGTTGACCAGAATGTCCACGGCGCCCATGGCCTCGGTAGCTTGTTTCGGCAAATCGGCGACAGCATCGGCATCCGATAGGTTGCACGGCACCACATGGGCGCCCTCGCCAAGCTCACCGGCCAGGGCTTCCAGGGGCTCGACCCGTGTTCCCGACAGGGCCACCTTGGCACCCTGGGCATGAAGCACCCGGGCAATCTCGGCGCCAATGCCACCGGAGGCGCCGGTCACCAACGCAGATTTGCCATTCAGATCAAACATTTCCTGTCCTTTTGTGATGATTAGGCTCGCGAAGCGGCAGCTTCGGCCACATCGGCCGCAGTACCCACTGCCCGCGTCGAGGCCTCCTTCGCAATCCGCCGGATCATGCCCGAAAGCGCCTTGCCGGCACCCAGTTCCCAGAACTCGGTCACGCCTTCGGCTGCCATCCATTCAACACTCGCGCGCCAGCGAACCCGGCCCGCCACCTGATCGACCAACAACGAACGGATCGCGGTCGGATTTCTGACAGCCGAGGCCAGCACATTGGCCACCAGCGGCACTTTGGGCTCTTCAATGTCGACTTCCGCAAGCGCCTGCGCCATCTCTGCCGCCGCCGGGGTCATCAGCGCGCAATGAAACGGTGCCGATACCGGCAGCATCAACGCCCGCTTGGCGCCGCGCTCCTTGGCCATGGCCACCGCCCGCTCTACGGCGGATTTCGACCCGGAAACAACGTTCTGCATCGGGTCGTTCTCGTTCGCCACTTCGCATACGTCGCCGTCTGCGGCGTCATGGGCCAACTTGTCCACGTCTTCCACACCAAGGCCCAGGATCGCCGCCATGGCCCCTTCGCCCACTGGCACCGCGCTTTGCATAGCCCGGCCCCTGATCCGCAAGAGACGTGCCGCATCGGCGACGCCCAGGGCGCCCGCCGCACAGAGGGCCGAATACTCACCCAGCGAGTGCCCGGCCACGTAACTGGCCGCCGTCACCTCGACGCCCTCGGATGCCAGCGCCCGGACAGCCGCCATCGAGGTCGCCATCAGCGCCGGTTGAGCATTCTCGGTCAGCGTCAGCGCATCCGCCTCGCCTTCCCAAATGAGCGCCGAAAGACTTTCGCCGAGCGCCTCGTCGACCTCGTCAAAAACCGCCCGGGCGGCAGGATAAGCATCCGCCAGATCGCGCCCCATGCCGATTGACTGGGCACCTTGGCCCGGAAATACGAATGCCAGCGTCATGATCGTACCCTCCGCTTCCTGTCCCTCATTTCCCGCAATTCATGCGCGCACGTCAACAACGACCCGGCCTTTGATCTGACCCTTCAGAATATCCGCGCCCAGCCGTGGCAGATCGGCAAGCCCGGCAGGTTCGATCATCGCCTCCAGCTTGTCCATGGGCAGGTCGCGGGCAATCCGCTCCCAGGCACGCACACGGTTTTCGTAAGGCTGCATGACGCTGTCGATGCCCAGCAGGTTCACACCGCGCAGCAGAAACGGAATCACCGTCGCCGGCAGCCCTGCTCCGCCCGCCAGCCCAACTGCCGCAACCGAAGCGCCGTACTTCATCTGCCCCAGCACCCGCGCCAGCATCGCACCGCCCACGGCATCGACGCAACCAGCCCAGGTTTCGGCTTCAAGCGGGCGTTTGACAGTCTCCGCCAGCTCTTCGCGCGCCACGATCCGCGTGGCGCCAAGACCTTTCAGGTAGTCGCCGGTCTCAGGCCGACCTGTCACGCCCGCCACCTCATAGCCAAGGTTCGCCAGCAATGCCGTGGCCACCGAGCCAACCCCGCCCGCAGCCCCGGTTACCAGCACTTCGCCATTGCCTGGCTGAAGCCCATGATCCTCCAGAGCCATCACCGCAAGCATCGAGGTAAAGCCCGCCGTTCCCACGGCCATGGCCTGACGCGTGCTCAATCCCTTTGGCAGCGGCACCAGCCAATCCGCCTTCACCCGCGCCTTTTCGGCATAGCCACCCCAATGGGCCTCGCCGACGCGCCAACCGGTCAAGACGACCTTGTCTCCGGGCGCATAACGGCCATCGTCTGACACCTCGACGGTTCCGGCGAAATCGATGCCAGGAACATGAGGATAATTGCGCACCAATCCGCCGCCCGGCCCGATGCATAGCCCGTCCTTGTAGTTCACGGTCGAATACTCAACAGCCACCGTGACCTCGCCCTCGGGCAAACGATCCTCGCCGATCTCCTGGACCGAGGCGCTGGTCTGCCCCTCTTCGTTTTTCTCAACCAACAATGCGCGCATGTTCTCTCCTCGCTTCAGGACGCGACCTGCGCGTCTAGCCATTCTATTACCGGCGGCATGACCACTTCCGAATGCATTACTGCCGCCATATGCATCATCCCGGGCAGATCGACCAGACGGGCGCTTTGTATATTCGCCGCCAGCAACTCGGAGATGCGCCGCGCTGACGCACGGCTGGCCCCGCCCCGGATCAAAAGCGTGTACTCTCTGGCCCGTGGTTCCATCATCCCCCAACTGCCCTCGACGGACCAGAATTCGACGAATGCAACAGCCGCGTCTTCCGGTCGGCCCAGCCGCAACCCGTGAACCACGTTGGAAATCCACCAG